>NNBV01000582.1_pt1 | contig 212313 bp, 189 predicted proteins | sample 1173771 | NCBI WGS metagenome assembly NNBV01 (sample SAMN07173938, study PRJNA388173) | plant metagenome | isolation source: symbiotic tissue sample KVS11 | place: Norway: Troms, Kvaloya island | reverse complement strand
CCAGAGCGGTGACTGCGAACGCGGCGTTTTTGGAGCTTTGACTAGCGCGCATGGCKTGGCTCCGTTTTCTGCTGGTGTGCTGTGGGGGTTCGTTCAGGGCGTGTGCACAGGCCGCCGGGTACTCCCCTCCGCGAATGTCCCCCGGGGCTTCGCCCCTCCTCCTTTATTTCGCTGCGGGGAGTACCCGACGCCCTGTGCACTGGGCACGCTCTGTGTGCTCGCCGATCAACTCCGGCTCTGAACACGCTCACGCCGATGGGGTGCCTTGCGCAGCGAAATAAAGGAGGAGGGGCGAAGCCCCGGGGGACATTCGCGGAGCAAGGTACCCCGTCGGCGTGGGCGTCGCCCTGAACAAGGCGCCCCAAACGACGGCATAGAAGACACGAAGAACAAGCGCTCATCTCAGCTCCCCACCGTCAGACGCCAATTGCCGATCAGGTTGAACGGCGCCCAGAAGAAGGGGTGTGACATCTTGGGGTCCTTCAACACTGCGAGCTGCCCCGCCTGCATCGCCTTCTGAATGTCCCGGCCCTTCGCCAGCTCGCCATACAGCGTGCTCATGAGCACTGCCGTGGCGTCGTCGGACACGGGCCAGAGCGAGGCGATCAGGCTGGAGCTGCCGGCCGAGAGAAACGAGCGCGTGAAACCCAGCACCTCGTCACCCTGCGCAATGCGCCCCAACCCCGACTCGCAGGCCGACAACGTCACCAACGCCGTGCCGTCCATCGGCAACGCCAGGATCTCGTGCGCCTCCAGAAAGTTTTGCTTGCCACCCTCGTTGGCCAACAGGATGCGCGAGTACAAGGGGTCGACCGCATCAGCCTCCGCATGCGCCGCCACATGCATCAGCGGCGATCGCGCGGCCACCTCGCGGAACTGGGTCTTGGTGGCGGCGGCGCCCATGTACACCGTGTTGCGCGGGAACAGCTGCGCGAGCTGCTTCACCTCGGTCTCGGCACCGGGCAGGTCGTACTTGTCCTCGATGCGCGGATTGCCGAAGGCCACCAGCGAGGCGTTCACGCGCGGGGTGCGCTGCGCCAGCTGCACCGCGATGCTGATCGACGGCGCCACGGCCACCGGGTGCGTTTCGATGATGTAGCGGCCGTCCAGCCGCAGCGCCTGAAACGGCAGGTAATGCAACGGGCCGTGCGGCACCACGATCAGCCGCTGGCCCGGCACCAGGCCCAGCGGGCCGAGCAGCGCGGCACCCAGCTTGTCGGCGTTGGCAATGGCCGTGCGGCGGCCGCGCACGATGGAATTGCGAAAGGTCTCGACCAGCTCGTTGAGGTCGTCGCGCTTCACCGCCACCGTCTTCTCGGCAATGTCGGTGGGGCTCACGACCCACACCACCAGGCGGTCGGGCAGCGAATGGAACTGCACCACGCGCTCGTCAGGCGCCAGCGTGCGCTGCAGCACCCCCAGGTCGATGGTGGTGGCGGCCTGATCGCTGATCTTCGCCCGGCCGCGCACCGCGTCGAGCAGCGCCCGCGAGCGGCTGTGCTCGCTCACCTCGAAGGCCTGGCGCGCATCGCCCGCGTTGCTGTACACGGCCACACCGCGCTCGAACACCGTCTGCAGGTCGGAGAACAGGCCCATCTTGAATTCTTCGCTGCGGAACTTGGCGCGCACCTTGTCGATGTCGCCCAGCGCGCGGCCCACGGCTTCGGCCGCGGCCTGCTTCTGGCCCAGCGCCAGCTCGCTGCGCGCCACGCCGTCCCAGGCCCAGAGGCGGTAGTACTCGGTGTCGACACCCACCTGGCGCGCGGTGAGCGCGCGGTACATGTCGCGCGCCTCGGCCGGCTTGTTCTCGGCCAGCAGCAGCCGCGCGCGGGTGCGATCGAGCAAGGCGGCAAGGGGCGCGTCCTTCGGCGGCGCCATGGTGGCGAGCACCGTGCGCGCGCGCGCCGGGTCGCCCGACTCGATCAACGCGTTGACCAGCGAGGCCTGCACCAGCGGCGCATAGCGCGGCGAGCTGTTGGCCAGCGCCTCGTCGTAGCTGAGCACCGCGCCGGCGAAGTCGCCGCGGCGCGTGCGCACGTCGCCGATCACCTTCTGCACCGGGCCGACCACCAGCTTGGGGTCGCGCGCCGGATGGCGCAGCGCCTCGCGTGCGAACTCCTCGGCCTTTTCGAGTTGGCCCGAGTAGCTGTAGACGATGGCCAGGTCCCGGTTGGCCATGGCCAGCAGGTTGGGGTCGTTGGTGGCGTTGGCCAAGTGCAGCGCCTTGCTGGCGGCACGCACGCTCTGGCGAAACTCGCCGGCCTCGGCGAGCGCGACGGCCTGGCTGCAGTACTGGTAGCCCGAGAGCTTGACCTTGTCCTCGCCGTAGAGAACGGCGCCCTGGCTGGTCAGGGCCAGCAGGGTGTCGGTGTCGTCGAGCCGGGTCTGCTCCGCCTTGCTGGCTGCGGCCTCGGCGTTGGATACCGCTTGCACCGAAGGCTGTTGTTGTTGTTGCTGTGCCAACGCCGCAAGGCTGAAGAACAGCGCCAGACAGCCTGCACAAGCGACAGCCCCCACAGCCCCCGCAACACTTGCAGGAGGACGCGCACGAAGGCGCGCCGGGTGCACCCATTCCCATCTCGAAAACCAAGCCATTGGACCCCCGCACATGGCCCGTGTGAGCCCGCCGTCAGCGGGCCGTGAGCGTCGCAGAAGTGCGCGCCGTTCAGGGCTCGGGGCGAGTCTAGGAGCGAGGGGGTACCGCGCCTATTCGCAATACGGTCTAGCGCGAACGGACTACCGAGTTACGCCGGCACCGCATCCACATTCGCCCGGTCCCAATGCCGGTGCTTCGCAATCGCAGCGATGAAGTCGCTCGCCACCTGCGCCGCGGCCGTGGTGTCGCCCATGTTGGTGACCGGCGTGGCCGCCACCACCACGCCGGCGGGCGCGTCCGCTTGCTGCGTGTCGGCGGAAATGCCCAGCGAGGCCAGCAGCTTCACGCCGTCGCCCACCGTGCAGATGGCCTTGCAATGCTTGTAGGCCTCCAGCACGAAGTGCACCGCATCGCCAATGCCCAGCATTGCCGCGGCGGCTTCGCTGCCCGCAGGCACGAGCACCGCGTCGAACATCACCGACGGCGTGTTCGAGAAAGTCATGTCGACATCGATCTGCCGCTTCGACGCGCTGGCCACGGTGCCCAGGCGCGGGCCCACCACCTTGCACTGCGCGCCGGCCTGTTCGAGCGCGTCGCGAATGGGCTTGAGCGACGCCGAATCGACACCGTCGGCGACCAGGATCGCGATCTTGCGTGTGCGGATGGAGCCGTCGCCGGTGTCGACCATGCTCAGCGCGGGCGACTCGTCGATGGGCAGCGACATGCGGTGGTCCCGAAAGCCCGCGCGACCCGCCGCGGCCTTGGCGTCGGGCTCGCCGATGCCCAGCGGCTCGGCCACGCGGCGTGCGAGCTTCTCGTCCACGTGCGCCAGGTTGTCGACCATGCGCTGGCGAATGGCCGGCACCTCGAGCTTGGAGAGCTCGAAGCGGAAGGCCGCAATGATGTGGTCCTTCTCGGGCGCGCTCTGGCTGTTGAAGAACAGGCGTGCCTGCGTGAAGTGGTCGTCGAACGACGGGCTGCGCCGGCGCACCTTGGGCGGGTCGATTTCTTCGGGGAAGGACTGAAAGCCATTGCTGCCGCCGTCCACCCGAAACTCGGTGCCGCTGCCCAGGGTGTTGGGCTCGTAGGCCACCTGGCCGCGCGCAATGGTCTGGCGGTGCATGCCGTCGCGCTGCATGTTGTGGAACGGGCACACGGCCTTGTTGATGGGCAGCTCGTGAAAGTTGGCACCGCCCAGGCGCGAGATCTGCGTGTCGGTGTACGAGAACAGGCGGCCCTGCAGCAGCGGGTCGTTGCTGAAGTCGATGCCCGGCACCACATGGCCCGGGTGAAAGGCCACCTGCTCGGTCTCGGCGAAGAAGTTGTCGGGGTTGCGGTTGAGCACCAGCCGGCCGATCTTCTGCACCGGCACCATTTCTTCGGGAATGAGCTTGGTGGGGTCGAGCAGGTCGAAGCCGAGCGAATGCTCCTTGTCGGCCGGAATCATCTGCACGCCCAGTTCCCATTCGGGGAAGTCGCCGTTCTCGATGGCCTCCCACAGGTCGCGGCGATGAAAGTCGGCGTCCTTGCCGGCGATCTTCTGTGCCTCGTCCCACACCAGGCCGTGCACGCCGAGCTTGGGCTTCCAGTGGAACTTCACGAAGTGGCTTTCGCCGCGGCTGTTGATGAAGCGGAAGGTGTGCACGCCGAAGCCTTCCATCATGCGCAGGCTGCGCGGAATGGCGCGGTCGCTCATGGCCCACATCAGCATGTGGGTGCTCTCGGGCATCAGCGAGGCGAAGTCCCAGAAGGTGTCGTGCGCGCTGGCGGCCTGCGGCATCTCGTGGTGCGGCTCGGGCTTGACGGCGTGAATGAGGTCAGGGAACTTCATCGCGTCCTGGATGAAGAACACCGGAATGTTGTTGCCCACCAGGTCGTAGTTGCCCTCGCGGGTGTAGAACTTGACGGCGAAGCCGCGCACGTCGCGCACCGTGTCGGCCGAGCCGCGCGAGCCGGCCACGGTGGAGAAGCGCACGAAAACGGGCGTCTTGGCGTCAGGGTCCTGCAGAAAGTCGGCGCAGGTGAACTGCGACATAGACTTGTAGACCTGAAAGTAGCCGTGCGCAGCCGAACCGCGCGCGTGCACGGCGCGCTCCGGAATGCGCTCGTGGTCGAAGTGCGTGATCTTCTCGCGCAGGATGAAGTCTTCGAGCAGCGTGGGCCCGCGCACACCCGCCTTCAGCGAGTTGTGGTTGTCCGGTATCTGCAGGCCCTGGTTGGTGGTGAGGGTCGGCGGATGCTCGACGGTGAAGCCCTCGAGCTGCTGCTGCTTGGCGCTGCCGCCATCGCTTGCCTTGGAAGCGCTGGTGCGGCGGCCTGCGGCGGCCTTGTTCTGTGGCGTCATCGTGGACCTGCTGTCTTTCATGGGGAGGGCGCTCAGCCCATTTCGTTGTTGTCTAGAAACATGTCGAGCACGTTGACCACGGCGACCAGGCAGATGCAGCCGGCCACGGCGGCCACCGCCCACACGAGGATCTCATCGCCCCAGGTGGTGGTGAACGTATCGAAAAGCGAAGAAAGCTCCATGATTCCCTCCAAGGAACGGACAGACTTAACCAGGCCGGGGCCGAGTCGATTGGGGTGTTTGCAAGCGAATTGCAAGGTTATGTTTCGCGCTGTCATCAAGCCGTAGTGACCGCCCCTCCCCGTTTGTGGGACAAAAGGGGCGCCTTCGGTAGGAGCGCGCCGACAGCGCACCGCAGCGGCCTACGCGGAGTCGCGCTTCCTGGCGGCAGGGGCGGCGCGTTCGTCGCATAGCATGCAAGGGGGCGGCATCAATCGTGCTTGTCCTTCGCAGTCAAGCAAGCGCGCCGGCCGCACCCGCCGGGTTCCACCCAGGGAAGAAAGACAGCCATGCAGATCAGGATCGGTTTCGACATCGAACTCGGCGTGACCGCCCCCACCGCGTTGATCTACATGCTGCAGGTGCACCCCTCGCGGGCGCATGACCTGCAGGGCGCGGAGAACATCACCATCAGCCCGCCGCTGGTGACCGACCACTACCAGGACAGCTTCGACAACCACTGCGCGCGCGTGCAGATTCCGTACGGGGTGAGCAGCGTGCGCCTGCGCAACCATGCCGTGGTGTACGACACCGGCTGGCCCGACCCGGTGGACCTGGGCGCGCAGGAGCATGCGCCGGCCGACCTGCCGGTGTCCACCCTGCCTTTCGTGCTGCCGAGCCGCTATTGCGAGGTCGACAGCGAGTTGCTGCAGTTCGCCTGGGCCAACTTTTTGAACGTGACGCCGGGCTGGGCGCGCGTGCAGGCCATTTGCGACTTCGTGCACCGGCACCTGCGCTTCGACTACCAGAACGCACGCGCCACGCGCACCGCGCTGGAAGGTTTCAGGGAGGGCACCGGCGTGTGCCGCGACTTCGCGCACCTGGCCATCACGCTGTGCCGCTGCATGAACATTCCGGCGCGCTACGTGACGGGCTATCTGGGCGACATCGGCATTCCGCCGGTGCGCTACCCGATGGACTTCAGCGCGTGGTTCGAGGTGTACCTGGGCAACCGCTGGCACACCTTCGACGCGCGCCACAACACGCCACGCATCGGGCGCGTGGTGATCGCGCGCGGCCGCGACGCGGCGGACGTGCCGATCACGATGATGTTCGGTGCGAACACGCTGCAGCGCTTCGATGTGACGACGGAAGAGGTGCTGTAGCGGGGCTTGGTCTTGCTCCTTCCCCTTCCGGGGGAAGGCTGGGATGGGGGCAAGCGGCTTCTGATCGGCGCAGTGCTTCATCGAAAGCCGCGAGCCCCCACCCCAACCCTCCCCCGGGAGGGGAGGGAGCAATACGGGGAGTGCTGCTCGCTGCAGCACGGCGCCGACCGGTCTTGCTCCTTCCCCTTCCGGGGGAAGGCTGGGATGGGGGCGAGCGGCCTCTGTTCGGCGCAGTGCTTTATCGAAAGCCGCCGGGCCCCCACCCCAACCCTCCCCCGGGAGGGGAGGGAGCAATACGGGGAGTGCTGCTCGCTGCAGCACGGCGCCGACCGGTCTTGCTCCTTCCCCTTCCGGGGGAAGGCTGGGATGGGGGCCAGCGGCCTCTGTTCGGCGCAGTGCTTCATCGAAAGCCGCCGGGCCCCCACCCCAACCCTCCCCCGGGAGGGGAGGGAGTAATGCGGGGAAGAGCGGCTATTTGCTGGGCTTGTAGCCCAGCAACTTCATCGCCGCTGCCAACCCCTTTCGGCTGCCCTCCATCGCAGCCCACGGCGTGTTCCCGACCTCGAAGCGTTCCGCCGCATTGCCCACGGTCCATTGCGACGCGCTCGTGAGCTCCGGCAGTTCGTCCCACGCCACCGGCACCGACACCCCCAGCCCCGGCCGGGAACGCGCGGACCATGCACAAACCGTGGTCGCACCGAAGCCATTGCGCAGGTAGTCCACAAACACTTTCCCCACCCGGTTGCGCGGCCCGCTCTTGGCGACGAAGCGCTGCGGAATGGTCTGCGCCAAGTGCACCACCACAGCCTGCGAAAACCCCTTGACAGTGTCCCAGCCGTACTGCCTGCGCAGCGGCACCACCACATGCAGGCCCTTGCCGCCGCTGGTCTTCAGGAACGACGGCAGGCCCAGCTCGTCGAGCAGCGTGCGCACCAGCATCGCGGCCTCCTGAATCTGTGGCCACGCCACGCCCTCGCCGGGGTCGAGGTCGAAGGTCATGCGGTCGGGCTTGCCGATGGCGCGCGAGGTGGCGTTCCAGGTGTGCAACTCGATGACGTTCATCTGCGCGGCGCCCAGCAGCCCGGTCTTGGTGTCGATCTGCAGCAGCGGCTCGTGGCCCGGGTCGAGCGCGGGGTCGAGCAGGCGCACACCGGGAATCTCGCGGTTCTGCAGGTGCTTCTGAAAGAACAGCTCCCCGCCCACACCCTCGGGCGCGCGCACCAGCGACACGGGCCGCCCGCGCAGGTGCGCCAGCATGAGCGTGGCCGCGCTGTCGTAGTACGCCGCAAGCTCGCCTTTGGTGGTGCCGCTGTGCGTGTCGATCACGCGGTCGGCGTGGCTGATCTTCAGGGCCATGGGCTTCGTTGCTCCTTGCTTGCCGGACGCTGCCGCGGGCTCGCCGGCAGGCTGCGGCCGTTCACGGCGGATGTCACGCGCGGGCTTGTCGGCGCGCAGGCCCTGGAACACCGAATGGCGCACGCGGTCTTCGCGCGTCCACTCGCCGAACGACACCTCGGCCACCAGCGTGGGCTTGACCCATTGCGCCTTCACGCCGCTTGGACGGGGCACGAACGGGCAGTCGTCGGTCGCCAGCTTGTCGAGCCTGGCCTTGATGTCGGCCAAACGTTTGGCGTCGAAACCCGTGCCCACGTTGCCGCAGTAGCGCAGCCGGCCGGTGGCCTCGTCGTGCACGCCCAGCAGCAAGGCGCCGAAGCCGGCGCGCGCGCCCTTGGGTACCGTGTAGCCGCCAATCACGAACTCCTGGCGCTGCTGGTTCTTCAGCTTGATCCAGTCGGGCGAACGGCGCGACACATAGGGCGAGCCCTTTCGCTTGCCGACGATGCCCTCGAAGCCGATGCGCGCGGACGAGGCCAGCAGGTCGCCCGGTGCCGCGTCGAAGGCCTCGCTGAGCCTCAGCGAAGCCTTCGACGCGGGCGGCTTCTTGCCCAGCAGTTGCGCCAGCCGCGCGCGGCGCGCTTCCACGGGCGCATCGCGCAGATCCTCACCGTCGAGAAACGGCGCGTCGAACAGCCAGTAGGTGATGGGCGAGGTGGCGCCGGTGTCGAAGGCGTTCTGCAGCGCCTGGAAGTCGGGCGCGCCGTTCTCGCCGTCGACGGTGATCTCGCCGTCGAGCCAGGCCGAGTCGGTCGGCAGTTTGGCCAGCGCCTTGGCGAGCGCGGGCAGCTTCGCGGTCCAGTCGTGGCCGTTGCGGGTGAAGCAGCGCACCTTGCCCTTGTCGATGCGCGCGAGCAGCCGGTAGCCGTCGAACTTGAGCTCGTAGAGCCAGTCGCCGGGTGATGCGGGTGGGGCAGCGGCGAGCGTTGCAAGCTGGGGCTGCAGGGTCGCGGGCAGCGCGACTTTGCTGGCGGTCTTCTTGACGACCTTCTTCGCAACTGTCTTTGTTGCGGCCTTCTTCGCCGGCGCCTTCGCAGCAGCCTTCCTGGGCGCCTGGCCCACCTCTTCCACGCCAAGCCCCGTGATCACGCTCGCCGGCTGCGCCTGCAGCACGTCGTAGTCGCCGAGCGGGCGCGCCTCGGCGTCGCGCTCCTTGATGAGCAGCCAGGGCTCATGCGATTCGTCGCCCTTGCCGTGCATGCGCACCAGCGTCCAGTGGCCGTGCAGCTTCTCGCCGCGCAGCTCGAACTTGAGCTTGCCCGCCGCCAGCGACTTGCGCGCGTCGCCGTCGGGCAGCCAGTCGCCTCGGTCCCAGACGATCACCGTGCCCGCGCCATATTGCTTGGGCGGAATGGTGCCCTCGAAGCCGGCATAGGAAATGGGGTGGTCCTCCACGTGCACCGCCATGCGTTTCACGCTCGGGTCCAGGCACAGCCCCTTCGGAACGGCCCAGCTCTTGAGCGTGCCGTCGAGCTCGAGCCGAAAGTCGTAGTGCAGATGGCTGGCGTGGTGCTTCTGCACGACGAAAGACAACACGCCCTTGCCACCTTGGCCGCCGGTCTTGGGCTCCGGCGTGCGGGTGAAATCGCGCTTGCCGTGGTAACGCTCCAGCGCCTTGCGCGCGGTCGATGCGGTGCTGCTGGCCATCGCCGATGGCCGGGTTCAGGCGGCGCGACGCGGCCGGGTGGGCGCCTTGGGCGCGGTCTTGGTCGCCGACTTGACCGCAGCCTTGGCAGCGGGCTTGCGCTTCTTGGCGGCAGGCTTGCGCGCGGGCGCTTCTTCTTCCTCTTCCTCATCGTCGTCGACCGCCGCCTTCGGCTTGGCGCCACCCTTGCGCAGGCTGCGCTGCAGCAGCTCGGTCAGGTCGATGATCTTGGCGCCGCGGCCGGCGCTGGCCTGGTCCTCTTCAGGCTCGGGCTGCGTCACCGTCTCGGTCTGGCCGGCCTTCACCTTCTTGTCGATCAGCCGCAGGATCTCGTCCTTGAACTCGTCCTTGAATTCGTTCGGGTCCCAGTCGGCGCTCATGTCTTCCACCAGCTGCTGCGCCATCTTCAGCTCACGCTCGCTCAGGCCCGCTTTCTTCACGTCTTCGGAGGGCAGCGGCAGGTCGGTCCAGGGGCGGATGTCCGCGCCCCAACGCAACAGGTTCAGCACCAGCCCCGGGCCCACCGGCACCAGCACGGCCAGGTGCTGCTTGGTCTGGATGACGACGCGCGCCACGCCCACGCGCGCGCTGCGCTGCAGGGTCTCGCGCAGCAGGGCGTACACCTTGGCGCCGCGGTTGATGGGCGCCACGTAGTAGGGCCGCTCCAGGTACACGAAGGGGATGCCGTTGGCCGGCACGAAGGTCTCGATCTCGATGGTCTGCGTGGTCTTGGGGTAGGCCGCGGCAATCTCCTTGTCGCTGAGCACCACGTATTCGCCGTCTTCGTATTCCACGCCCTTGACGATCTGCTCGCGCTCGATTTCCTTGCCGGTCTTCTTGTTGATGCGCTTGTAGCCCACCGGGTCCATGGTGCGCTTGTCGAGCCAGTCGAAGTCGATGCCGTGGTCGGTGGTGGCCGAGTAGAGCGCCACCGGAATGTGGACGAGGCCGAAGCTGATGGCGCCCTTCCACAGGACGCGCGGGGAGGGGGATTTTTGTGAGACAGGCATGGACGCACTCCTTCAGTCAGGCAATGTGCGCCGGCCCGGCGCGGGCGGTGTAGGAACGCGGCCTCAGCCTGCGCCAGCTACTGGCCCGAGCTGGCGCTCACTCGAAGGATCAAAATCCCGACCGACCTGCCGCTCGCTCGAAGGATCAGAAACCCGACCGAGCTGCCGCTCGCTCGGGTGTGCAAAGTAGAACCACTCCGTCCCCGGCAGCGCCACCGCATTGGGAAACACGATGAAGCCGTCGTCCGGCGCGCTCACCAGCGTGCCGTCGTGGCGCATGCCGATGGGCTCGCCGCGGCGCACTTCGTCGAAGGTGGCCCAGTCGCGCACGAAGCTGTCGTCCTCGTGCAGGCGGTCGGTCACGCTGGCCAGGCGCAGCAGCTTGGGCTGCCCCGACGCGGCCGCCAAACCGTGCGGCAAGGGCGCCATCCGCAGCAGCGCCAGCGTGCGGCGAATGGCGCGCCATGCCACCTCGGGCGCCTGCGGGTCCAGATGCTGGCCGCATTCGAGCGTGACGCCGTAGCCGCCGCAACTGCGGATGTACTCGTTGGTGCCACGGCCGAAGTCGAGCGCGGCCTCGTCGGCCGGCGTGCCGCCCGCGCGCTGGGCGAGGCCCGCGGCATAGATGTCGAGCCAGCCCTCCACCACCACGGGCGTGCCGATGTGCAGCCCCAGCAGGCCTTCTTCGTCAGCGCGGGCAAAGGGCTCCAGCGTGCCGGTGTTGTCGCGCGGGCCGATCATGGCAAAGGCCTCGCCCTGGCTCTGGAAGGAGTGCAGGTCGAGCAGCACCTCGTGCCGCGCGATCAGCGGGGCCAGCACGTTGGTGATGCGCGCCTCGTAGTCGGCGGGCGCATCGCTCGGGCGGAACAGCCGGTTCAGGTTGCGTTCGCCCTCGCGCTGCAGGCGGCGGCGCGCGAGCGGGTTGGCCACGGGCACCAGCGTGAGCTCGCCGCGCTGCAGTTGCAGCGCGCCGGACGCCAGTTCGGCCAGCACGCGCTCGATGCCCAGCGTGCCGGAGATTTCATCGCCATGCACCCCGCCCAGTACGAGCAGCCGCGGCCCGGGGGTCAGCGAGGCGAAGGTGTGGATGCGCAGGCTGTCGGTGGCGACGCCGGCAAAAGGATCGGAGGACATGCCGAGGATTATTGCGGAGCACCGTGGCCCTGTGGCCCCGTAGCGCCGCAGCCCTGCGGCCCGATTCAAAGGCGCTCCCGCTTTCACAGCGCCTGCCGCACGCCCGGCGCCGTTCGAGTGCGCGCCTACAGGGGCCGCCTTGCCTGTCCTACCGTGCGATGCAAACGGGCGCGGCACGCTGTTCGCAACTGCAAGGAGCACTGCCATGAACGCGAAGAACACCACGGCCAACCCGGCCGCCAAGACCCAGCCCAGCGACCCGGGCAAGGACCCGGACGACGGCAAGACCAAGGTGACGCAAGACGGCGAAAAGGCACCGCGCCTGCCGCACGAGCGCGACCAGTCGTCGGACAGCCAGCAGACCCCGGACGGCAAGCCGACCGAGGTGGGCCGCCAGGCGCATGACGACGTGGAGCGCGGCGTGGTCGACACCGACCGCGGGCCGGAGGCGGACCGGGTCTACAACGACAAGGTCAAGCGCTGAGCGCCAAGCGCACTCAGGTCAGGCGCTGGGCACGCCGGCGAGCTGCTTGCGCATGTCGCCGATGACCGCGCCGTAGTCCTTGGCATTGAAGATCGCGCTGCCGGCCACGAAGGTGTCGGCGCCGGCCGAGGCCACGCGCGCGATGTTGTCGGTCTTGATGCCGCCGTCCACTTCCAGGCGAATGTCGCGCCCGCTCTGCTCGATGCGCTTGCGCGCCAGTTCGATCTTGCGCAGCGCCGAGTCGATGAAGCTCTGCCCGCCAAAGCCGGGGTTCACGCTCATGATCAGAATCAGGTCGATGTCGTCAATGGCCCAGTCCAGCGCCTCCAGGCCCAGCCCGGGGTTGAACACCAGGCCGGCCTTGCAGCCCGCGGCCTTGATGGCCTGGATGCTGCGGTGCGTGTGGGGCGAGGCGTCGGCGTGGAAGCTGATGAAGTCGGCGCCGGCCTGCGCGAACGACGCGGCCAGCGCATCGACCGGCTGCACCATCAGGTGCACGTCGATCGGCACCGGGGTGCCGTCGGCCTTCTTGGCGTAGGGCTTCAGGGCGTGGCAGATCATGGGGCCGAAAGTGAGGTTCGGCACGTAGTGGTTGTCCATCACGTCGAAATGGATCCAGTCGGCGCCGGCCGCAATCACGTCGGTCAGTTCTTGGCCGAGGTGCGCGAAGTCGGCGGACAGGATGGAGGGCGCGATGCGAAACGGGGTGCTCATAACCCCCGATTCTCGCAGCCGGCGCAAGTCCGACGAAAGGCCTCCGTTACCATGCGCCCCATGTCAAACAGCCCCTTCAGCGTCCAGGTCGAACCGCGCTACCTGGCCGACCAGTCGTCCGCCAAGGACCACATCTACACGTTTTCGTACACGGTCACGGTCACCAACGTGGGCTCGGTGGCGGCCCAGCTGATTGCCCGGCACTGGCTCATCAACGATGCCTCGGGCCATCCGCAGGAGGTCAAGGGCCTGGGCGTGATCGGCCAGCAGCCGCTGCTGGCGCCGGGTGAATCGTTCCGTTACACGAGCGGCTGCCGCCTGCAGGCGCCCAGCGGCACCATGCACGGCAGCTACCTGGTGGTGACCGAGGAAGGCGAGCGCTTCGATGTGACCATTCCCATGTTCGTGCTCGAAGCCGACGTGGGCGGCGCCCCCATCTCGCGCGTTCTTCACTGAACAGCTTTCCACGGGCCTCGCGCACGGCGCGTGGTCCGTCCTTCGCCCTCCCAAGGGGGCGGCACCGGCGGCCCGGCAAAGCCGGCTTTCGCGGTGTTCAACGCACAGATCCCACTCACACCCATGGCTGCCGCTTCGCGCGACCTGCAGGGGCTGCTTGCCGGCCTCGACCCGAAGGCCGATGTGGCGCAGCGCCACATCTGGCTGATCAACCTCTTCGACTGGCTGCGCGGCGACCGCGCCTCGCCCCAGGCGGCCATGGGCCGCGTGCAACTGCTGCTTGACGCCATCGAAGCGCGCCCGGAGCTGCGCGAGCGCCTGCGCGCCTGGTGGCGCGCCTTCACGCAAACGGTCGACCTGACCACGCTGCTGGCCGACTACGGCTTTGCGCCGCGCACCGCCTTTGCCAGCGAGCTGGCCGAACGGCTGCGCCGCAAGATCCTGCCGGGCACCCCCGAGACCACCGACGCGTCCGACCTGTTTCGCATGGTGCTGCCCGGGGTGTTCGACGCGGGCTGGATCGCGCTGCTCGACGAAACGCAGCTCGCGCGCATCGGCGCGCTGCTGGCCGACGCGGCGCTGGACGACGACGGCGCGCCGCGCTGGCGCCACACGGTGATGGACGCGGTGACCTACTGCGCCAGCCAGGTGGTGGCGGCCGGCTTCTCGCCGGAGCTGCGCCTGCGCATCAGCGCCGAGCACCACGAAACCCGGCCCTTCCACGGGCTGATGGCCGACCTGGACGACCTGCGCGAGCAGATGTTCGAGCAGCCGCCCGACCGCGACCCCGAGCAGGCCGAAGCCGCACTGCAGGCCGCCTTCATGGCCTTCCGCGACCGGCTCGACGCCTGCCGCGCCGGTGCCTCCTCGGTCTACACGCACCTGGAAGACAACGGCATCTCGGTGGGCCTGGTGTTCCGCCTGCGCCAGTTGCGCGAGCGCGTGCTGCGCATCCGCGAACTGCTCGACTGCCTGATGTCGCCCGTGCCCGCACCCAGCGTGGCGCGGCTCATCGGCAAGCTGGTGCTGGCCGGCGGCGAGCGCAACAGCATCCGCGCGCTGATTGCCTCCAACTCGTCGATGCTGGCCGCCAAGGTGACCGAGCGCAGCGCCGAGACCGGCGAGCACTACATCACCCGCGACCGCGCCAGCTATGCGCGCATGGTGAAGAAAGCCGCCGGCGGCGGCGCGCTCACCTCGCTCACCGTGCTGCTGAAGTTCGGCATCTATGCGCTGGGGCTGTCGGCCTTCTGGAGCGGGCTCACCGCCGGGCTCATGTATGCGGCCAGCTTCGTGGCGATCCAGCTGCTGCACCTCACGCTGGCCACCAAGCAGCCCGCCATGACGGCGCCGGCGCTGGCGGCGCGGCTGCGCGACATCAAGTCCGACGGCGCGGTGGGCGACTTTGTTGACGAGGTCGCCAACCTGGTGCGATCCCAGGTGGCGGCCGTGCTGGGCAACGTGCTGGTGGTGGTGCCGGCGATGCTGGGCGTCGCCCTGCTGGTGCAGCAGGCGCTGGGGCACCCGCTGCTGGACGCGGCGCATGCCGCAGCCACGCTCAATTCGCTGTCTTTGCTCGGCCCCACCGCTCTTTACGCGGCAATGACCGGCATCCTGCTGTTTTCGGCGAGCATCATCGCCGGATGGACAGAAAACGCCTTTGTCCTGCATCGCCTGGACTCCGCCATGCGTTACAACCCCCGCATCGGCGCTTTTCTGGGTGCCGCCCGGGCTCGACGCTGGGCCGACTTCATGCGCACGCACATCTCAGGCTTCGCCTCCAACATCTCGCTCGGACTCATGCTCGGACTGCTGCCCGCGTTCGCGGGTTTCTTCGGGCTAGGGCTGGACGTGCGGCACGTGACACTGTCGGCCGGGCAGATTGCCGCGGCTGCAGCCTCCACCGGCCTTGCGGTGCTGCACCAGCCCGCCCTGTGGTGGGCGGTGGCGGCCATTCCGGTCATCGGCGCGCTCAATGTGAGCGTGAGTTTCTATTTCGCTTTCCGGCTGGCGCTGCGAGCGCACAGCGTGAGCCTTGGTGACCGCGCCCGCATCCGCAGCGCGATCTGGGCACGCTGGCGCGGCCGGCCGGTGAGCTTCTTCCTACCTGCATGAACCTCACGAGCTTCTTCAACGATCTGCTGGGCTTCTGGTCCGAATGGGTGCGCCCTTCGGCCGGCCTGCCCACCATTCTGTGGTCGCTGCTGCTGGCAGCGGCCGCGGCCTCCGGCCACTTGGTGCAACGCTACCTGGGCCTGCCCAAGGTCATCGGCTATTCGCTGGTGGGCGCGGTGGTGGGCTTTGCCGGCTTCGAGGGCGCAATCTGGCCGCTGCGCGGCATCAGCCTGTTCTTGCTGGAGCTGGGCGTGGCCGTGGTGCTGTTCGAGGCCGGCGGCCGGCTGCCGCTGCGCTGGTTCCGCCACAACCCGATGGTGCTGGTGCAGAGCCTGCTCGAAGCCACGCTCACCTACTTCGGTGTGTACTGGGTGCTCACGCTGCTGGGGCTGCCCGAGCCGGTGGCCAACCCCATCGCGCTGATGGCCATCGTCGCCTCGCCGGCGGTGCTGAGCCGCGTGATCATCGACACCCGCGCCGCCGGCCCGGTGACCGAGCGCGCCATGACGCTGGCCACGCTCAACACCTTCTATGCGCTGGCGCTGGGCTATGCGCAGGCCGGCCTGATCGAGCGCGCGCCGCAAACGCTGCTGCAAAAGCTCTACCCCGTGGGCGTGGTGCTGGGCCTGTCTTTTGTGGTGGGCGCCATCATGGCGCTGGCGCTGCGCTCGGCCTTGCGCGTGATGAGCCCGACCAGCGAGAACACCTCCATCCTGCTGCTGGCCATCATTGCGGCAGGCGCCGCGCTCACCGCGCACATAGGCGGCTCGGCGCCGCTGGCCGCGCTCATCGGCGGGCTGCTGCTGAAGGCGCTCAACCCCAAGCCCTGGGCCTGGCAGCGCCAGCTGGGCACGGCGGCGTCATTGCTCACCATGCTGATGTTCGTGCTGGTGTCGATCGTGGCGGCGCAGGCCGACTGGACCTTGCCGGTGGCCAGCGTGGTGCTGGCCGTGATCGGCGTGCGCCTGCTCACCAAGATTGCCGGCGTGGCCATTGCCAACCCGGGCAGCGGCGCCAGCTGGAAGCAGGCGTTCTGGGTCGGCTGCGCGATGTCGCCGCTGTCGTCCATCGCGCTGCTCATCGCCTCCAATTTCGCCACCGCCTCGCCGCTGCTGGGCACCATGATCACGCAGGTTGCGCTGCCCTCCATCCTGTTGATGGAAGTGGTGGGCGCGGTGCTGGCCACGGTGGCCATTCATGCGGTGGGCGAGAGTTCGGTGCCCTGGGCGCCCCAGGCCTTCAGCACCACCGAGGACACGCAGCGATGAGCACCGCCACCAACCACCCCGGCAACCCACCCTTCGACCCCGACAGCGACGACGTTCGCTCGGCCCCGCTGCCGCGCGACCCCGAAAGCCGCACCGTCAAGCTCGAGCCCTTCAACAAGTCCGAAGCGCTGTCGCTGGGCGTGGAGCTGGAGCTGCAGCTCGTCAACACGCACGACTACGACCTGGCCCCCTACGCCGAGGACATGCTGCGCCTGATGGCGCAGACCCCGCTGCCCGGCAGCGTGGTGCCCGAGATGACCTCGAGCATGATCGAGATATCCACCGACATCTGCCATTCGGCGCAGGACGTCATCACGCAGCTGTCGCCCATTCGCGAGGCGCTGATCCGCAATGCCGACAAGCTCAACATTGCGGTGGTGGGCGGCGGCACGCATGCGTTTCAGCAGTGGCACGAGCGGCGCATCTATGACAAACCGCGCTTTCGCGAACTGTCGGAGCTGTACGGCTACCTGAGCAAACAGTTCACCATCTTCGGCCAGCACGTGCACATCGGCTGCCCCGACGCCGACGCGGCGCTGCTCATGCTGCACCGCATGTCGCGCTACATCCCGCACTTCATTGCGCTGTCGGCGTCCTCGCCCTTCGTGCAGGGGCAGGACACGCAGTTCGACTCGGCGCGGCTGAACTCGGTGTTCGCGTTTCCGCTGTCGGGCCGCGCGCCGTTCACGCTGAGCTGGAAAGAGTTCGAGGCCTACTTCGAGCGCATGACCCGCACCGGCGTCGTGCGCAGCATGAAAGACTTCTACTGGGACATCCGCCCCAAGCCCGAGTTCGGCACCATCGAGATTCGCGTGTTCGACACGCCGCTCACCGTGGAGCGTGCCGCCGCGCTGGCGGGCTACGTGCAGTCGCTGGCCGCGTGGTTCCTGCAGGAGCAGCCTTTCGAGCCGTGCGAGGACGACTACCTCGTGTACACCTACAACCGCTTCCAGGCCTGCCGCTTCGGCCTGGACGCGGTGTACGTCGACCCGGCCACCGGCCAGCACATGCCGCTGCGCGAGCACATCCTGATGACGATGACGCAGCTCGAATGGCACAGCGAGGCGCTCAACGCCACGCAGGCCCTGGGCGAGCTGCGCACCAGCGTGGAAGCCAACCGCAACGATGCGCGCTGGCTGCGCGAGAAGCAGGGGAAAGAGCGGCTGCTGGCGGAGGTGGTGCGGCAGGCGGCGTTGAGGTTTCGCGGGCAGGCTTGAGCCTTTTCGGGTGCCCTGCGCGCTTCAGGCGCCTTGCGGGCTTTATGCAGCGGCGCCGTCCTGCGAGAACTGCCTGCGATACGCCGTGGGCGACACCTTGAACGCCCCGACGAAGTGCTTGCGCAGCGACACCGCCGAGCCAAAGCCGGCGTCGGTGGCCACGCGCTCCACCGTGTGCCCTGTGGTCTCGAGCAGGCGCTGCGCCAGTACCAGGCGCTGGTTCTGCAGCCACTGCCCGACCGTGGTGCCGGTCGACTCGCGAAAGCGCCGCGTGAAGGTGCGCCGGCTCATCAGCGCGCGCCGCGCCAGGCCGTCCAGTTCATGCGGGCTGTGCAGGTGGCGGCCCAGCCAGTCCAGCAGCGGCGCGAGGCGGTCCTGCTCGGCGGCCGCCGGCATCGGCTGCTGGATGTACTGCGCCTGCCCGCCCTGCCGATGCGGCGCGACCACCATGCGCCGCGCGGCGCGGTTCGCCGTCTCGGCGCCATAGCGCACGCGCAGCAGGTGCAGGCAGCAGTCGATGCCCGCGGCCGTGCCGGCGGAGGTGAGCACGTTGCCGTCGTCCACGTACAGCACCTCGGGCTGCAGCGTGACCTGCGGGTACTGCCTGGCGAAGGCCGCGGCCAGGTTCCAGTGCGTCGTGGCAGGTCGCCCGTCGAGCAGGCCCGCCTCGGCCAGCACGAAGGCGCCCAGGCACAGCCCGACCACGGTGGCGCCGCGGCGGTGCGCCGACTGCAACGCCCGAATCAGCGCGCGCGGCGCCGGCCGGCCGTCGTCGCGCCATGAGGGCACCACCACGATCTGCGCGCGACGGATCGCCTCCAGCCCGTGCGACACACCCAGCGTGAAGCCCGCGTTGGTCTGCAGCGGGCCGGGCTCGCTGGCGCACACGCGCACGCGAAAGCGCGGCGCGCCCGTCTCGGTGCGGTCTTCGCCGAACACCATGCAGGGCACGGACAGATGAAAGGGGCTGATCCCGTCGAACGCGACGACCGCAATGGTTTCGACGGCGTTTGGAGCGGAGGTGCGGCGCATGGCCCGATCTTATCGATGAATGGCTATCGGGCCACTTTCGGCCAAGCGCCTTGCAGCGAAGAATCGGGCCATCGCCCACACACCCCAGGAGCCAGAACATGACACACCCCGCACCGCGCCGCGCCCTCATCGTGATCGACGTGCAGAACGAATACTTCGAAGGCGGCGGCCTGCCGATCGAGTACCCGCCCGTCGAGAGCTCGCTGCCGAAGATCACGCAGGCCATGGACGCCGCCCGCGCCGCGGGCACGCCGGTGGTGGTGGTGCGCCACCACGCCCCCAAGGGCGCGCCGGTGTTCCAGGCCGATGCCCACAACGGGCAATTGCACCCGGAGATTGCGAAGCGACCGCACGACCACCTCGTCACCAAGAGCTTGCCCAGCGTGTTCGCCGGCACCGACTTCGCCGAATGGATCGAGCGCCACCAGATCGACACGCTGAGCGTGGCCGGCTACATGACGCAGAACTGCGACGCCTCCACCGTGTACGAGGCCATGCACCGCGGGCTGAACGTGGAGTTTCTGTCGGACGCCACAGGCGCGCTGCCGTATGCCAACGCGGCGGGCCGCGTCAGCGCGGAAGAGATCCACCGCGTCTTCAGCGTCGTGTTCCACAGCAACTTTGCCGCGGTGGTGACCACCGAGGCCTGGATCGCGGCGCTACACGCCGGACAGGCGCTGGAGAAGGACAACGTGCTCATGTCCAACCGCCGCGCGCGGGGCTGAGCCGGCACCGCTTATGCTCTCACCCCCATGGGTGAATTCGACCTGATCACACGCTACTTCAAGCGCCCCGCCACGCGCTCACCGCTCGGCGTGGGCGACGACTGCGCACTGCTCGCACCGGCGCCCGGCATGCAGCTGGCCGTCTCGTGCGACATGCTGGTCGAGGGCCGTCACTTTCTGTCCACCGTGGAGCCCGCGCGGCTCGGCCACAAGGCGCTGGCGGTGAACCTCAGCGACCTGGCCGCCTGCGGCGCAAAGCCGCTGGCCTTCACGCTGGCGCTGGCGTTGCCGGGCGTGGACGAGCCCTGGCTCGAAGGCTTCTCGCGCGGCCTGTTCGCGCTGGCCGACGCGCACGGCTGCGAACTGGTGGGCGGGGACACCACGCGCGGCCCGCTCAACATCTGCATCACCGTGTTCGGCGAAGTGCCGGCCGGCGCGGCGCTGCTGCGCTCGGGCGCGCACGCGGGCGACGATATCTGGGTGAGCGGCACGCTGGGCGATGCACGGCTGGCGCTGGAGGTGTTTCGCGGCACGCTCGCGCTGTCGGCCGAGGCCCTCGAGTCGGCCCGCCTGCGCATGGAACAACCCACGCCGCGCGTGGCGCTGGGGCAGGCGCTGCGCGGCATTGCCACGTCGGCGGTGGATGTGAGCGACGGGCTGATCGGCGACCTGGGCCACATCCTCGCGTCGAGCAAGGTCGGCGCCACGCTGGACGCGGACGCCGCCACGGCGCTGATCGCGGCCGAGGCCCCCGGCCTGCGCACCGAGCTGCTGCGCACCTGCGCGCTCTCGGGCGGGGACGACTATGAGCTGGTCTTCACCGCGCCGCCCTCAGCGCGCGACGCGGTCGCGCAGGCCGGCCTGCAAAGCGCCACGCGCGTCACGCGCATCGGCCGCACCGAGGCCGACACCGGCCTGCGCATTGTCGATGCCGCCGGCGCGCCGGTGGCTCAACGCTTCGGCTCGTTCGACCACTTCGTCTGACGCGTTGCGGCGCTCCGTTCAGGAGCCTCGCACCATCGCCTGCATCTTTCGCTGTGCCGCATTGATGGCGCTCGACTGACCGTTGAGCTGCTGCAGCATCTTGTTGAGCTCGGCCTGCACCGCCGGGTCGGTCACGCTGATGGTGCTGCCCGAGACCTGGATCTTCGACTTGTTCTGCTCGATGTAGCTGCCGATGGCCAGCGCGCTGTCGAACACCGAGTCGAGCGCGGGGAACACTTCCTTGAAAGTGGCCGAAGGCACCGTCACGGTCTTGTCGTAGGCCTTGTCATAGACCTGCTTCAGGTCGTCGGGCTGCTTGAGCTGCGCGCGCGCGGCGTCGGCCTTGGCGGTCTGCTGGTCGAGCGCGGTGCGCAGGCCGCCCAGGCCGTCCTTGGCGGACTTGATGTCGTCGCGGCGCGAGACCAGGTCGCCGATGGAGCGCAACCCGCCCTTGGCCATGATCTGCGTCATGGGCTGGCTCACCGACTGGTTCATGCCCTCGTTGAAATCGGTGATGACCGCGTAGTGCTGCGCGTAGTCGCCGAAGGAGGCCTTTTCTTCCGCGGTGGGCTTGGGCACGTGGATGCCGGGCTTGTCGAGCACGCGGGTCTGCAGGTAGGTGGTGAAGGCCTTGCGCTGCTCGGCCTCGTTGTTGCCGCATGCCACCAGCGCGAAGCTGAAGGCCAGAAGGAGCGACAGGGCCCCGAAACGTTGAACGAAATTTCTCATGAGCCAAGGCCCTCCCGCTTGTTGTGAATGCAAAAAATTATAGGGAGCGCCCCATGGCATCGATGCAGGCGGGTGCCGCGACTTGGCTGCGAATTGGCGGCGAATCGGCGGCGCCGCCGGCACTCATCCGGCGCGCCGAATCATGGCGCGGTACGCCAGCCACACCGCCACCGCCGGGGCCAGCGCAAAGCTTGCGAACAGCCACGCCGCCGCCGAGCGCGCGCCCTCCACCCCGCCCGGCGTGGTGAGCCCCGCGGCGTTCGCCACCAGGCCCGCCACCGCGGCGCCCACGGCCATGCCGTAGAGCTGCACGGTGGTGATGGAGGCGGAGGCCAGGCCCTCTTCGCCCTTGGGTGCCAGCGACATCACGCGCGTCAGCAGGTGCGGCCAGCCGATGCCCACGCCCAGCCCCACGGCCGCGAGCGCAATGCCGACCAGCACCGTCTCGGCGCCCGCGCCCAGGTGGCCCGGCGACGGCAGCAGCAACGCGAGCGCCACCAGCCCCAGCGTGCAGATCACCGGGCCGGCGCGCAGCATGCGCTCGGCCGCCGTGCCGCTGCGGCCCGACGACGTGAGCGAGCCCGCGCTCCAGCCGCCGGCCATCGCCGCCGTGAGGTAACCGGCCGCCAGCGGCGAGTGGCCCTGCAGCAGCTGCAGAAAGTAAGGCACGAAGATCTCGGTGGTGGTGCCGATCAGCAGCAGCGCCACGCTGGCGTAGATGGCACCGAGCGGCGCACTCATCGAATAGGCGCCGCTCGGCAGCACACGCACGGTGGCGCGGGCGTCGATGCGCGTGGCCGCAACGCCGATGCCCAGGCCCGCCAGCACGCCCACGGCCTGCCACGCCAAGCTGGCCACCAGGCCGCTGGCCGCAATCACCAGCACCGAGGCCGCGAGCAGCCCGATCTGCACGCCGGGCACGCGCGGCAAGGTGGCGGGCCGCCGGTGCGTCACGCCCGCCGACGGGCGCAGCTGCACCAGCACCAGCAGCGCCTGCGCGGCGGCCACCGGCAGCAGGAACCAGAAGGCCCAGCGCCAATGACCGGCCTGCGCGAACAGCCCGCCCACGGCCGGCCCGCACAGCGTGGCGACGCCCCACATGCCCGACACCAGCGCCACCGCGCGCGGCCACAGACGCTGTTCGAACACCAGCTGAATCAGCCCGTAGCTCAGCGCCGCGAGCAGCCCGCCGCCCAGCCCTTGCACCGTGCGGCCAGCGAGCATCCAGGGCATGGACGACGCCATCGCGCAGCCGACCGAGCCGGCGCTGAACACCGCCAGCGCGGCCAGGCAGGCGCCGCGCGGGCCGAGCACCGCGAGCAGCCGCACCGACAGCGTGGCGCCCAGGATCGAGCCGACCACGAAGAGCGTGGTGCTCCACGCATACCAGTCGAGCCCGCCGATCTCGCGCACCACCGACGGCAGCACCGTGGTCACGATGTGCACGTTGACGGCATGCAGCGCCACGCCGCCCGTCAGCGCGAGCGCGCGCCAGCCGTTGCGCCCGCTGAAGAGTTCGCCCCATGTGGCGGTGGGGGCCGGGTGAGAAGACAAGTCGGCAAAAGAAGTGGACATGACGGAATGCGAAGCTCGAAAAACAAGCCCGGATACTAGGCGGCGGGCCTTAATTAAACAAGCTATTGCTTTGATAAATAAAAACCTCCCGCACGGCCCCCTGCCGCCCCTGCCGCAGATGCGCGACACTCCTGCCCCTGATGCACGCTGCTTCTTCTCCTTCCTCTCCCCCTTCTTCTTCCCCGCCCTCCGCTTCCGGCGCCATGCCCCAACCCTCGATGCGCCGCCCCACGCTGCGCTTTCTGCTTTCGCACCCCGCGCACCTCATCGCGCTGGGCTTCGGCTCGGGCATGCCGCGCTTTGCGCCCGGCACGGTGGGCACGCTGTGGGCCTGGGCGGCCTTCGTGGTGATGCAGCTGTGGTTCACGCCGGCCACCATCGGCTGGATCATTCTGGCCTCGCTGCCCATCGGCTGGTGGGCCTGCACCGTGACCGCGCGCGACATGAACGTGGCCGACCCCGGCGCCGTGGTGTGGGACGAGGTGGTGGCCTTCTGGATCGTGCTCTGGCTGGTCACGCCGGCCGGGCTGCTGGCGCAGGCCGTCGCGTTTGCGCTGTTCCGTTATTTCGATGCCGCCAAGCCCGGCCCGGTGGCCTGGGCCGACGCGCTGTTCAAGCAACGCGACGCCGCGCAGATGCGCTGGTGGCACGCGGGCTTCGGCATCATCCTCGACGACCTGGTGGCGGCGTTCTGCACGCTGCTGGTCATTGCGCTGTGGCGCGCATGGTGAACCCGATGGATTCTTCTTCCCCGATGTCGACCGCACCCTCGGCCCCCTCTTCACCTTCGGCCCCGGCCGACCTCGACACGCCCGAGCTCGTGGTCACGCTGGCCGGCCTGCTGCAAGCCAGGGGCTGGATGCTGGCCACCGCCGAAAGCTGCACGGGCGGGCTGATCGGCGCGGCCTGCACCGAGGTGGCGGGGTCCAGCGCGTGGTTCGAGCGCGGCTTCATCACGTATTCGAACGAAGCCAAGACCGAGCTGCTGGGCGTCGACGCGGCGGTCATCGCGGCGCACGGCGCGGTCAGCGAGCCGGTGGCGCGCGCCATGGCCACGGGCGCCGTTGCGCGCTCGGCGCCGGCGCGCGTGGCGCTGGCCGTGACCGGCGTGGCGGGCCCGACCGGCGGCACGCCCGACAAGCCGGTGGGCACGGTGTGGTTCGGCTGGTCGGTCGACGGCGCGGTGCGCACCGAGCGCCGCCGCTTCGACGGCGACCGCGCCACGGTGCGCGCGGCCACCGTGCGGCACGCGCTGCACACGCTGGTCGAGCTGCTCGGCCGCTGACCCGAATTTTCACAACCCCGGAGGCCCCATGACCGCAGCCACCAATGCCCAGACCATCGAGCGCTTCTACAGCGCCTTCGCCAAGCTCGACGCCGCCACCATGCAGGCCTGCTATGCCAGCGACGCGCAGTTCGACGACGAAGCCTTCTCGCTGCGCGGGCGGCGCGAGGTGGGAGGCATGTGGCGCATGCTGGCTTCGGCCACGCAGGCCAAGGGCGCGGACGTGTGGCGCCTGAGCTGGCGCGACGTGAAGGCCGACGGCACCACCGGCAGCGCCCACTGGGACGCGCACTACCGCTTCAGCGCCACCGGGCGCCTGGTGGACAACAGCGTGGACGCGCGCTTCACCTTCACGCCCGACGGCCTCATTGCCACGCACCACGACAGCTTTGCGTTCTGGACCTGGTCGCGCCAGGCGCTCGGCACGCCGGGCCTGCTGCTGGGCTGGACGCCGATGCTGCGCAAGAAGGTGCGCGCCACCGCCGCGGGCAATCTTTCCAACTACCTCGCACGCCAGCCATGAGCACCATCGACCTCGCCTTTTCCAACCAGCAAGCCCAGCACCGCTACGAGGCCGCGCTCGACGGCAAGCTCGCGGCCTATGCCGAATACAACCTGCTGACCGACGCCATCATGTTCACGCACACCGAGGTGCTGCCGGAATTCGAAGGCAAGGGCGTGGGCTCGGGCATCGCCAGGCATGTGCTGGACGAAGCCCGCGCCAACGGGCTGCATGTGATTCCGGTGTGCCAGTTCATCGCGGGGTACATCCGCAAGCACCGCGAGTACGCGGACCTCGTGCGGCCGGACATTCAGCGCGCCTTCAAGATCTGACGACGTCGGCCTTCGGCGCGGGCAGCCACGCGAAGGCCGCGACGCCCAGCACCAGCAGCGCGGCGATGGTGCCCATCACGGCGGTGAGCGGATCGGCGCCATGCGCCTGGGCCACCGAGGCCGCCACGCCGGTGCCCCACTGCATGAGCGCCACGCCGAGGAACATCGCCATCGTGAAGACGGCCATCGCGCGGCCGGTGAGCGTGGCCGGGTAGGCGCCGCGCACGTCGGCGTACTGCCACACGATGAAGCCCGACAGCATGCCGATGAGCATCATGCCGGCGATGTCGAGCCAGGCCGAGTGCAGCACCGCGATGAGCGCGAACAGCGCGGCATAGCCCAGCGCGCAAACGACGATCCAGCGGCGCCGCCCGGCGCCGTCGCGGTCCAGGCGCCCGAACAGCGGCGCGCCGAACAGCGAGATGACCGACACCGCCAGCGCCACGTTGCCGCTCTGCACCAGCGAGTAGCCGTGGCGTTCCATCATGAGCGGGCCGAGCCACAGGCCGCGCAGCGAGATGAAGGCCGCGTAGGTCACGGCCCCCAGCACCACGATGCCCAGCGTGTGCGGCATGGCGAACAGCGCGCCGAACTGGCGAATCGCCTGGGGGATGGATTCCTTCTGTTGCGGCACGGCGGACACGGGCTCGTGCACCCAGCGCCAGATGGCCAGCCAGGCCAGCGCCGCGGCCACGGCGAGCACCACGAAGCCGGCGCGCCATGAATACGCCTGCACCAGCCACGCGAGCGGTGTACCGGTCACGAGCATGCCCAGGCCGCCGACGGCCAGCACCATGCCGGAGACGGTGGCGAAGCGTGCGGCCGGAAAGTGCCGTGCGATGAAAACGGTGCACACGAGGAAGGCGGGCGCGCAGCCAACGCCGATGAGTGCCTGTCCGGCCACCAGCATGAGGTAGCTGGAGGACACGGCCGACAGGAGTGCGCCGGCGATGGCGATCGGGAACGCGACCAGTACGGTGCGTCGCACGCCGTGCAGGTCGATGCCGATGCCCATGAACAGCTGCATGGCGCCGAACGCAAAGTGAAAAGCGCCCGAGAAGATGCCCAGGGCCTGGGCGGACAGATGAAAGTCGTTTTGCAGCGGGCTCGCCATGATGGCGCCCACGGTGCGGAAGGCCTGGCTGAGCGCTACACCGGCGCACAGGGTCAGGACCATTGCCCAGGCTGCTTGCGGGGTCAGGGGTTCTGGCTTTTTACTTGAGGTCGACGTCGGGGTCATGGTCGTTCAGGGCGCGTGCACAGGCCGCCGGGTACTCCCCTCCGCGAATGTCCCCCGGGGCTGCGCCCCTCCTCCTTTATTTCGCTGCGGGGAGCACCCGACGCCCTGTGCACTGGGGCACGCTGCAGGTGATCGCACGATCAACCACCGCCGCTTACAACGCACACGCCGATGGGGTGCCTTGCGCAGCGAAATAAAGGAGGAGGGGCGAAGCCCCGGGGGACATTCGCGGAGCAAGGCACCCCGTCGGCGTGGGCGCGCCCTGAAGACAGAGCGTGCCCTGAAGACAGCGCGTGCCCTGAAGACAGAGCGTGCCCTGAAGACAGACCGCAAACCCAGTCACTCACCGTGACACTTCTTGTACTTCTTCCCGCTGCCACAAGGGCAAGGATCGTTGCGCCCAGGCGTTGCTTCCTTGCGGATGGTCTCGCCCTTGGGCCCCAGGCTCTTCCAGAGCTGACGCAGGTCGTACACCGCCCAGATGGCGGCGCCGAAGTCGTCCAGCCGGCGCTGGCTCACGCTCGGCGGGGCGTCGTCGCTGTACATCGACAACGTGGGCTTGGCGGTGTCGTCCTCGGTGAGCGCAACGATGTTGTCGAGCGCGTCGTCCAACATCTGCGCGGCCTCCTTGTCGCGCGGCGCAGACCAGTCTTCGGGCCAGTTTTCCACGGCGTACATGAAACCCAGCGCCCAGATCTGGGCGAACGAAGGGATGGCCTCGCCGGCCACTTCGGCGCGCTCTTCCTCCGGCAGCGAGGCAATGGCGCCGCGGGTGTCGAGCACCTCGGGCTGCCAGCTGCGCTCGTCGTCCAGCGTCTCGACCGGGGCGTCCAGGCCCTCCTCGATCTCGATCCAGCGGCGCTTCCAGTTCCAGACAAATTCCATGTGCTGGGCCGACGAAAAACTGTCGCCCAGCAGCACGGGCCAGTACTCGGACGGCAGGATGGGGCGGCGGGTGCAGATCAGCGCGGCCATGAAGCCTTCGCAGAACTCCCACTGGGGAATTTCGTCGTCGTGCTCGCGCATCGCGTCGAGCGCCTGGTCGAGGGCGTCGAAGTCGTCCGGGCCCAGAGGGGTCTGGACGGGTGAGGTGTCGGCGTCGGCGGTGGCAGGGGTGGCGGGCGTCGCGGGAACGGCTTCAGGAGCCTGTTCCGGGGAGGGAAGGGAGTCGGGAATGGTCGTCATGGCAAGTTCGGGGCAGCCCTCTATGATGCAGCAGGCTTCGGTCGACAACTATTTCTATGCCCACGATTATTCCGTTTCCGACGCGCTACAGCGCTTTTGCCCTGTGCGTGGTCGGCCTGGTGGCCTGCCTCGCGTTCGTGCTGGTGTCGCCCCACCTGTGGCTGGCCTGGATCGGCGTGCTGGTCTTCGCGGCGCTCACGGGCGCCGGCATTCACGACCTGCGGCAGACCCGGCACGCCATCCTGCGCAACTACCCGGTCATCGGCCACCTGCGCTTTCTGCTGGAGTACATCCGCCCCGAGATGCGGCAGTACTTCATCGAAAGCGACTCCGAGGCCGCGCCCTTCTCGCGCGCCCAGCGCTCGCTGGTGTACCAGCGCGCCAAGGGCGAACCCGACAACCGGCCCTTCGGCACGCAGCTGAACGTGACCATTGCAGGCTACGAGTGGATCAACCACTCGATGCAGCCGACGCAACTGGCCAACCACGACTTTCGCATCGTGATCGGCGGCACGCCGCAAACGGCCGGGGCCGACGCCGAGCAGGTCTGTACACAGCCGTACAGCGCGAGCGTGTTCAACATTTCCGCCATGAGCTTCGGCGCGCTGTCGGCCAACGCCATCCTCGCGCTCAACCAGGGCGCCAAGATGGGCGGCTTTGCGCACGACACCGGCGAAGGCTCCATCTCGCAGCACCACCGGGTGCACGGCGGCGACCTGATCTGGGAAATCGGCTCGGGCTATTTCGGCTGCCGCAACGACGACGGCACATTCAACGCCGAGCGCTTCGCCGCCAACGCGCGCGACCCGCAGGTGAAGATGATCGAACTCAAGCTGAGCCAGGGCGCCAAGCCGGGGCACGGCGGCGTGCTGCCCGCGCCCAAGGTCACGCCGGAGATTGCGGCGGCGCGTGGCGTGCCGGTGGGCGTGGACTGCATCTCGCCGTCGTCGCACAGCGCGTTCTCCACCCCCACCGAAATGATGCATTTCATCGCCAGACTGCGCGCGCTGTCGGGCGGCAAGCCGACCGGCTTCAAGTTCTGCCTGGGCCACCCGTGGGAATGGTTCGGCATCGTCAAGGCGATGCAGGCCACCGGCATCACGCCCGACTTCATCGTGGTCGACGGCGCCGAGGGCGGCACCGGCGCGGCACCGGTCGAGTTCAGCGACCACGTGGGCGCGCCGCTGCAGGAAGGCCTGCTGCTGGTGCACAACACGCTGATCGGCGTCAATTTGCGCCACCGCATCAAGATCGGCTGCGCCGCCAAGGTGATCACCGCCTTCGACGTGGCCCGCATGATGGCGCTGGGCGCCGACTGGTGCAACGCGGCGCGCGGTTTCATGATGGCGCTGGGCTGCATCCAGGCGCAGAGCTGCCACACCGGCCACTGCCCTACCGGCGTGACCACGCAGGACCCGCTGCGCCAGCAGGCGCTGGTGGTGCCCACCAAGGCCGACCGCGTGCGCAACTTCCACCGCAGCACGCTGCATGCGCTGCAGGAACTGGTGCAGGCCGCGGGCCTGGACCATCCGCAGCAGATCACCGCGCACCACATCGTGCGCCGCATCTCCGACACCGAGGTGCGCCTGCTCAGCAACCTGGTGATGCAGGTGCAGCCGGGCGCGCTGCTCGGCCCGCTCGACGAGCAGCACAACGTGTTTCGCACCTACTGGCCGCTGGCCAGCGCGGAGAGTTTCCAGCCCGTCACGCAAGGCCAGCAGGGGCTGGTGGCCGGCTTTGCCATGGCAGCATGAGCGCAGCGCCGGGCCGCCCCAAGCAAGCGCCTTGCGCAGCACGCAGTGCGCAGGGACCGCTCTCGTGAATCCATTGAAAAGAGGCGCCCTTGCGCGCCTGCAATCGCGCAAGGGCGCCGCTTCGGCGCCGGCGCCCCTGGACGCACGCGCGCCAGCCCCCGGCGACTACGCCGAGTTTCTGCGCATCACCCTGCCCCGGCAGCAGAAGAACGTGGCCAGCCACCGCTTCGGCAGCGAGCGCGTGTGGCTCAAGAAGGCCGGTCCGCGGCACGGCAAGTGGGGCTACCGCGTGATGGCCGCCGTGGCGCGCATGGTGCGGCTGGACATCATCAAGCCGGTGCCCAACCCGGGCGGCGAAGCGGCCATCGCCACCGAGGCGCGGCGCCTGAAGCAACTGGCCGCCGCCGGCCTGCGCGTGCCGACCGTGCTGGCGCAGCAGGCCGACGGCCTGCTGATTTCCGACCTGGGCGAAAGCGGCCGTGCCACCGTGGTGCTGCAGGAGCGCATCGACCAGGCCGCGGCAGCCGGCCCCGCCGCGCTGCTTGCCGTGTGGCGCGAAGGGCTCGCGGCCATTGCGACCGTGCACCAGTGCGGCCAGCACCTGAGCCAGGCCTTCGACCGCAACCTGGTGCAGTGCCCCGACGGCGTGATCGGCTACATCGATTTCGAGGACGACCCCGCCGAGGTGATGACGCTGGCCGAGTGCCAGGCGCGCGACTGGCTGAGCTACCTGCACTCCACCGCCATGATGCTGGAGGCCGCCGCGCCGCAGGCCGCGGGGCAGCACTGGCACGCGGCGCTGGCGGGCGTGAGCGAGGAAGTGCGCGAGCGCATCGCCAATGCGGCGCGCCGCATGAGGTGGGCGCAGAAGCTGCCGGCCAGCCGGCGCTGGGGGCGCGACACGCAGCGCGTGCGCGCGGTGGCGCGGCTGCTGGGGCGCTGGCACGACGCGGCCGCGGTCTGATTGCGCCTGTCCACTTTTGCGGCCAGTCAAGAACCGTTCAGGCCGAGCTTGTCGAAGCCTCGCGCGGCGCTTCGACAAGCTCAGCGTGAACGGATTTTCCTGAACGCAACTTTGCGCTGGCACTGAGCGAAGCGTCCTTCGGCTCAGCGCTCCACCCACCGCAACGCAGCCAGCAAGTTGCTGTGATCGTCCGTCCAGACCGACACCCCGGCGGCATCGATGGCCTCGCCGCGCTCGCGGATCACCGGGTCCTGCAGAAAGCGCGCATCGCGCGTCAGCAGCACGTACTCCGACGAATGTTCGAGCGTGGCATTGCCCGGCACAGCCTCGAAGTGCACGCGCACCGCCTGCATGCCCGCGTCCTCGGCCAGTCGCTTCACCACCGGCGCAAGCTTCAGGTGCCGGTTGCTGATGTGAAACGCGATCACGCCCGTGGGCAGCAGGTGCTGGCTGTAGAGCGCCAGCGCCTCGCGCGTCATCAGGTGCATGGGAATTGCATCGCCCGAGAAGGCGTCGACCATGATCACGTCGAAGCGCTGCGAACCGTGCGCGTCGAGTTCCTGCTGCATCAGCAACCGCGCATCGCCCTGCGCGATCTCCACCTTCCCGGCCGAATCGGCGAGGTAGGTGAAATGCGAGCGCGCCGCCGCCGTCACGCGCGGGTTGATCTCATAGAAGCGGACCGTGTCGCCGGCGCGCCCGTAGGCCGCGAGCGTGCCCACGCCCAGGCCGATCACGCCCACGCGCTGCGTTGCGCCGCGCTGAGTGAGCAGCGCAAGGCCGCCGCCCGACTGCGGCCCGTAGTAGGTGCTCGGCAGGCGCCGCTGCACCGCGCCCTGCAACTGCTCGCCGTGCGAGATCACGCCATGCATCAACCGGCGCGATGCGCTCAGCGCGCCCGGAATGCCGAACTGCTCCACGCGCAGCGCACCGTAGAAGTTGCGCACGCGCAGCATCGTGCGGTTGTCGGCTTCGAGCACGCTGGAAACCGAAAGCCAGGCCACGGCCGCCGCCGCCAGCGCGCCGCCCAGCCCCGCGCCCGCGGCCCATGTGCGCGCGCGCCATGCGGTGTAGCCCACCGCGAAGCAGGCCAGCGCGGCCACGGCGGCGTAGAAGATATTCAGCGACACCGCGACCGCGTCCATCTTCAGGAAGGCCGCAAAGCCCAGCACCACCGCGACGGCGAACACGAACCACACCCACTGCTGGCGCGCACGCACCAGCCACAGCATGACCAGCCCCGGCACCGCCAGGCTGGCCGGCAGCTCCCAGTAGCCGTTGAAGAAGTGCGGCGCGAACACGCCCGCAAAGAGGCCGCCAATGGCACCACCCAACGCCAGCAGCAGGTAGAAGCGCGTGAGCCGCGCAGGCCCGGGCCGTGCCCGTGCGAGCTCGCCGTTGGCGAACATGCAGATCGCGAACAGTCCCGCGCAATACAGCCCGATGGCCGCGGCAATCGGCAGCGAGCGCTGCGGCGTGTTCAGGTACCAGCCCATCACCGGCGTGAGCAGCAGCACCGCGGGCCAGAACAGCCAGCGCCGATACCAGAAGTCGCTGTCGAAGCACAGCACGAAGCTCAGCAGGTACAGCGCGAGCGGCACGATCCACAGCATCGGCACCGACGCGATGTCCTGCGTGATGAAGGCCGACACCGCAAGCAGCGCGACCGTGCCCAGCGCGGCCAGCACCAGCCACAGAAGCTGATCGCGCCACGGCAGCGGCTCCGCGGGCGCAGCCGGTGCCGCAGCCGCTTCAGCGCCGGTCTGCGTCGGCCGCGCCTTCCCTACCGCCACCACGGAAACGACCGCCAGCACCGCGAACAGCCCGAAGCCCGCCGACCACGCCACCGCCTGCGCATGCAGCGCGAACACCGGCTCCAGCACGAAGGGGTACACCACCAGCGCGGCCAGCGCCGCGAGGTTCGACAGCGCGAACAGCCGGTACACCTTCGCCTGCCGCGGCGCATCGCCCGCATGCAGCCGCGCGACCCAGCTCTGCACCAGCGGCCCGGTGGTGCACACCGCGAGGTACGGCAGCCCGATGGTGGCGGCCAGCACCGCGAGCACGCCGGCAGCGGGGTCGCCCTGCCCGGTCGGCTTCCATGCCGCATCGGGAACGACCGGCAGCATCGCGCAGCCCGCGAGCAGCAGCAACGCATGCACCACGGCCTGCGTGCGCAGCGGCCGGCGCGACAGCCAGTCGGCATAGAAATACCCCAGCAGCAGCACCACCTGAAAGAACACCAGGCACAGCGTCCACACCGCGGCCGAGCCGCCGAACCACGGCAAGATCTGCCGCGCGATCAGCGGCTGCACCAGGAACAGCAGGAAGGCAGAAACGAAGATCGTCGATGCGCACAGCGCCAGCGCGCCCTTGCCGTGCGCGGCATCCGGCGCCTTGCGCATCAAGGCGCGGTGCCCGGGTTGGGCACCTTGTCGAGCTGGCCCTTCACCGAGCCGTCCCAGATGGCCGGGCAGAACGAGTTGCCGTCGCCGATCTTGTCGGCCGCCGCGTCCACGCCCCTGGCCAGCAACTGCGAGGCCCACTCGGTGCTGTTGTTGCGCACGAAGGCGAAGATGTTGGTGAAGGCGTCCTGCGGCTTCTCGAGCACGTTGATGCCCTGGTTGTTGCTCCACGCCGGGTCCCACTGCAGGTCGATGCTGCGGTCGCTCTTGGGCCCGAACGAATAGAACGGGTGCCAGTACATCGGCGACTCCATGCCCACCACGCCGTCGGCGGCCAGCGGGATCTTGCCGTTGGCGATGTAGTACGCGTCCAGCTGGTTCAGGCGGAAGTCGGTGCCCGGCGCGGTGGCGCCGTCGACCGACAGCAGCTTGAACCACGCCTCGCCCGCGAACTGGTAGCCCTTGAGCGCCGTGAGAATGATCTTGTTGGCCACCGGAATGCCCAGCCGGTAGCCGTAGTGCACGCGCAGGTGCAGCACGCTGGATTCGCCCAGCGTCTTGTTGGACACGTTGCCGCGCAGCTCGGCGTCGGGCGGCAGCGGGTCACCGATGCCCGCGGTGGTGCTCAGCGCCTTGGCCTTGAAGTCGTAAGGCAGGGGCTTGCGGTAGCGCATGGTGTCGTTGGGGATCTGCATGATCCAGCGGTTCTCGCCGAAGTTCTCGATGAAGGCCCAGTCGATGAAGGCGGTCTGCGTCGGGTTCAGGTACTCGATGCAGGCCGACTCGATCAGGTCGGTGTTGGTGTCGACCCAGCCCTTGAACATGCCGCCCACGCTGGCGTCCCTCACGTTCAGCGGCATCATTCCCTTGACCAGCCCCTGCCACACGCTGCCGCGCGTGAGCGCGTTGGTGGTGAGCTCCAGCGCGGCGCTGTTGAGCGTGCTCAGGCCCGGCGTGGTCGAGTTGCCGATGCGAAAGACGAAGGGCAGCGGCATGCCGTTGTTGAGCGAGCCGGCGCGCGCGGCCTCGTGCGCGGCGTACTCCAGCGTGAGGCGCGTGCGGTAGATCAGGCCGAACTGCACCACGCACATCACGAACAGAATCAGCACCGGCAGCGCGATCATCGTCTCGGTCATGGAGGCGCCGCGCTGCGCGCGCGCCAGGCGGCGCTTGTGAAGAGTGGATGGCATGGCCTTTGGCTCCTGGATGTGGCTGGGTGTGTTCACCAGCCCGACAACTGCAAGCCCGGGCGCAGCGCCAGCCGCTTCGCCTGGCCCGCGGCCAGTTCGAGCACGCTGGCCGCGCCCAGGCACATGGCCATGCGCATCGGGCGCAGGCTCTCCACCACGCGCGCGATGCCGCCGTGCCGGTCGAGAAAGACGACATCGATCGGATAGCGCATGCCCACCGTATGCACCGAGCTGCAGCGCATGATCAGCAGGCCTTCGCAGGCGGCCAGCCGCGGCCGGCCGAGCAGCCCGCGCGTGCGGTCCCAGCCGCGCTCCGCCACGCGCACGGGACCGAAGGGCTGGGCCTGGGGAGATCGCAGGGAGACGATGCGCATGAGCGGTTTCAGCGGTTCTGGCTTTCGAGGAACTGCATCACCAGCGGGAAGAAGATGATGATGAAGGTCACCGGAAAGATGAAGATCACCAGCGGCCCGATCATCTTCACGGGCGCTTCCATGGCGAGCTTTTCGGCCATCTGAAAACGCTCGGTGCGGCGCTGGTCCGAAATGGCCGAGAGCGTGTCGGCCAGGCTCGCGCCCAGCGACTCGGCCTGCGTGAGGTTCGACACCAGGCTCTTGATGTGCTTGTTGTCCAGCCGGTCGGCCAGCGCGTTGAGCGCGTCCATGCGGCTCGCGCCGGTGCGCATCTCGCGCATCATGCGGTCGAACTCCTGGCCCAGCGCGCCGCCCGGGCCCTTCTGCACCGCCTGCGCAATGGCGCCGGTGAGGCTCAGGCCGGCCTGGCAGCACAGCGTGATCATGTCCAGGTAGCCGGGCAGCGTGCGCAGGATGTCCTTCTCGCGCTTCTTGCGCCGGTCGCGCATCCACATCACGGGGTAGTACCAGCCCACCACGCACGAGCCCAGCGTGACCCACACCTTGGTGCCCGCCAACGCGTCGAGCAGGCCGGCGGTCCAGAGGCCCAGCGCGGCCACCACCAGCAACGACACGCACTGCACCGCAATGAATTCCTCGGCCTTCAGCACGAACTCCAGGCCCGCCAGCTGCAACTGGCGCTTGCGCTTGACCAGCATCGAGGTGGGCGCGATCTCCGACGCATGGAACTGCAGGATGTTCACCACCGGCCACACCAGCCGCAGCATGCGCGGCAGCGGGTCCATGTGCGTGCGTTCCGAAGGCCTGGCCTTGCGGATCAGCGAGATCATGTACAGCAGCAGGATCACGCCCGTGGTAGCGCACAGGAAGATGATGGCCAGGAGAATCAGCGAACGCATGTAAGCCTCATCTCTTCACGACGCGGCACACGGTGCTCGCATGGGACCCGCGAAGACCGCGCCGTTGCGGCCTGTTCGCGGGCACCCGCGGAACCGGCTTTGCCGGGCCGCAGGGTGCGCCCCCTTGAGGGGGGACTCGAAGCGACACGAAGTGCGCGAAGATTCGGGGGTGGGTCATATATCGATCGCCACGATCTTGCGGATCATCGCGTAGCCCAGCAGCAGCATCACGGCGATCACCGTCAGCACGATCCAGCCGATGGTCGTGGTGAACAGCAGACCCATGGTCGGCTGCATCAGGTAGAGCACGCCCATCAGCAGCAGCGGAAACAGCGTCATCACCAGGCCCTGGATGCGGCCCTGCGCGGTGAGTGCCTTGATGCGGCCTTCCAGAATCGCCTTGCGGCGCAGCGTCTCGGCCAGCACCTGCAGCGGCTCCGACAGGTTGCCGCCCACTTCCTTGGACACACGCAGCGCCACCACCACCAGCACGAAGTCGGGGATGCCCAGGCGCTGCGACATCTTCTGAATGGCATCGTCGAAGCTCACGCCCAGGCGCTGCTCCTTGAGCACCAGCGCAAACTCCTGGCCCAGCGGCCCCACCTGGTCGCGCACCAGCACCTGAATGGCGACCGACAGCGCGCTGCCGGCGCGCAAGGCGCTGGCAATGAAGAGCAGCGCGTCGGGCAGCTCCGATTCGATCTGCTGCCTGCGCTTCTTGCGCTGCCACGCAAACCAGCGCGCAGGCAACAGGTAAAGCACCACCGCCGCCACCACGCCGCCGATCAGGTTGCCCGAAATGAGCCAGCCGATGCCGCCGCACAGCGCCACCAGAAAGGCATGGCCCGACGCGAACGCCACCGCATGCTGCGCCTGGAACTCCGACAGGTTCAAGGTGCGCCGCCCGCTGGCCTGCAGCTTGGACATCATCTTGCCAACCAGTTCCGGCGAGCGCTGCAGCAGCAGGTAGCCGCACAGCGAGATGAAGCCCATGCCGCACAGCACCGAGCCCAGCAAGATCATTGCCTTCATGGCGCGGTCTCCCCGAAGAGGTATTCCAGGTCGAGCTTCAGGCCGTGCTCCTGCAGCCGCGTGAAGAACTCCGGCACGGTGCCGGCGGCGGTGAAGTGGCCGACCGTCTTGAACGACTCGTCCACACCGGTCTTGCGGAAGGCATACACGTCCTGCATCTGGATCATGCCGTCGGCAAAGCCGGTGATCTCGGTGATCTGCGTGACCTTGCGGCTGCCGCACGGAAAGCGCGTGAGCTGCACGATCAGATCGACCGCCGAGGCAATCTGCTCGCGGATGGCCGCCACCGGAATGTTCATGCCCGCCATGGTCACCAGCACTTCGAGCCGCGACATCGCGTCGCGCGGCGAGTTGGAGTGCAGCGTGGTCAGCGAGCCGTCGTGGCCGGTGTTCATGGCCTGCAGCATGTCCAGCGCCTCGCCGCCGCGGCACTCGCCCACCACGATGCGGTCGGGCCGCATGCGCAGCGAGTTGCGCACCAGGTCGCGAATGGCGATGGCGCCCTTGCCTTCGATGTTGGCGGGCCGCGACTCCAGCGACACCAGGTTGGGCTGGCCCAGTGAAAGCTCGGCCGCGTCCTCGATGGTCACGATGCGCTCGTTCGGCGGAATGAAGTTGGACACCATGTTCAGCAGCGTCGTCTTGCCGGTGCCCGTGCCGCCCGAGACGATGATGTTGAGCTTTTCTTCCACCGCGATGCGCATGAAGTCGACCATCTGCGGCGTGATCGAGCCGGTGCGGATCATGCCCTCGTGGCCCATGCGGTTCTTGGGAAACTTTCGGATGGTGACGCTGGGTCCGCGCAGTGCCAGCGGCGGAATGATGGCGTTCACGCGCGAGCCGTCCTTCAGCCGCGCATCCACCATCGGCGAGCTCTCGTCGATGCGCCGGCCCAGCGGCGTCACGATGCGCTCGATGGCGCCCAGCACCGCAATGTTGCTGGTGAAGGCGACGTTGGTGCGCTCCAGCCGGCCCGCGCGCTCGATCCAGATTTCGTCGAAGCGGTTGACCATCACTTCGGTCACGCTCTCGTCCTTCAGCAGCACCTCGAGCGGGCCCAGGCCGATGGCTTCGTCCAGCAGTTGCTGGCTGAGCAAGGCACGGTCGAGCTCGGGCGGCAGCTCGCGCGTGTCGCGGATGATTTCGCTGATGAGCGAGCGGATGTTGGAGCGCAGCTCCTCGTCCTTCATCTGCGCGGTGTCGATGCGGCGGTTGTCCAGTTGCTGCAGCAGCGTGCGGTGCAGCGAGCGGCGCCATTGCAGCAGCGGGTCTTCGGTGGCGATGGCGGCTTCGGCCATCTGCGCGGCGTCGGCCGCGTCCTGCGGGTCCATGCCCGCGGGGCGCAGGGCGGTGTCGAGCGACACCACCAGCGTGTGACCGCCGATGATGATTTCCTCTCCGCCCTTCATCGGCCCGAAGCGGGTGACGCGGTTGCCGTCGACCCAGGTGCCGAAGAGGCTGCCCAGGTCCTGCACGAACACCTCCTCGTCGTGCAGCACGAACTGGGCGTGCACCTTGGCGACGTTCCAGCCCGACAGCACGATGTGGCTGCCGCTGTCCTTGCCGACCTGCAGCTCCGCAACGTCGATGGGGACCTCGCGCACGGCCTGCTGCGGGGAATTGACGAAGACCTTGTGCATGGCGGCGGTGCCTCAGGGAGCGACGGGCTGGCCGGGCATGCCCACCGGCATGCCGCTGGTGTCGCCGATGGCGTCGGCGGCGGCCGGCGGGCGCGTGCCGGCGGGGTCCGACTTGTCTTCGGTCAGCGTGCCGAAGTTGCGGCCCACGTCCTCCTGTATCTGGCGTGCCCGCTCGATGCGCTGCCGGCTGTCCGCCGGGCCGACCACGCGCGGCGTGATGAACACCACCACCTCCTGCTCCTTGTCGGTGTCGTTGTCGGCACGGAAGGCGCGTCCGATGATCGGCGCCTTGCGCAGGCCCGGCACGCCGTCGCTGGAGCGCGTGGACTCGCGGCTCAGCAGGCCCGACAGCACGATGGTCTCGCCGGCCTTCACGTTGAACTCGGTGTCGGTGCGGCGGATCAAGAGGCCCGGAATGCCCTGCACCGCCACGCTGCGGTCGATGCTGCTCACCTCGGTGAGGATGCTGCCCGAGATGTTGCCCTCGCCGTCGGCAATGGGCTTGATGTTCAGCCGCACGCCATAGGGCTTGAACTCCACGGAGCCCGCGCCCTGCGTGCTGAGCGCGGGCAGCGGAATTTCACCGCCGGCCAGAAATTTCGCTTCGCCGCCGCTGCGCGTGGAGAGATTGGGCGAGGCCAGCAGAAACGCGTTGCCGCGTTGCACCAGCAGGTTGATGCGCGAAGTGAGGCTCAGGCCGATGCCGAAGTAGGCCTCGGGCGTGCGGCGGTTCTGGCTCAGCAGGTTCGCGGTGTTGGAGCCGTTGAAGGCCGAGCCGTCGGGCAGGATGCGGTAGCTGCCGCTGGAGGCGATGTCCGAGAACAGGCCGAAGTTGAACCCGTCGCCCCCCGTCTGCCAGCGCACGCCCAGGTCGTCCAGCGCGGTCTTGCTGAACTCCACGATGCGCACCTGAATGTCCACCATGCGGTCCACGCGGATGCGCTCGGCCGTGGCCAGCGACACCACCGCGGGCGCATAGAGCTGGGCCACCGTGTTCAGGCGCTCGACCGCGGCCGGGTCCAGGCTGTTGCCGTCCATGATGATGCGCTCGCCGATGCGGCGGATGTTCACGCCCGAGATGCCGTGCGTGATCTCGCGCAGCTCGTCGGCAATGCGGTCGAGGTCGATCACGTTCACGCGCACCTTCAGCTTGCGCACGGTGCCGTTCCTGTCCCAGACATGCAGCGTGCTGTCGCCCGCGTCCTGCGCGGTGATGAGCATGTTGGCGCCGTCCAGCACGCGGGCCTCCAGCACCTTGCCGCTGCCGATGGCCACGCGCGACACGCCCGGCATCTTGACCAGCACCATCTGCCCGACATAGAGCGTGAGCGTGTCCGGCAGCCGCTGCAGGACGGTGGCGCGCGCGGCGATGCGCTGCAGCTCGCCTTCGGTGATGGAGGCCTGCGGCGGCGGCGGCGCGGGCGGGCGGATGCCCGGCGAGCGTTCGGCGCCACCGGCACGGGATGGACCCGATGGACCCGATGGACCCGATGGACCCGATGGACCCGACCCATCCGAAGGTTGCACCGAGAACGACGGCGCGGGCGCCACCGTGCCCAGCGGCACCACCGCAGCCGCCGCGCCGGGGTACGGACCCTGCGCCTCGGCCTGGAAAACAAGACACAGCGCCGTCGCTGCCAGGGTGCATCGCTTGAGGTTCATCGAACTTTTCTGGAGATCAGTAAAACGGGTGCGCCACGCAGGGCGGCATTCGGGTGGCAGCCGAGGCAGCAGCCGGGGCAGCGGTCGGAGCGGCGCCACTTCAGCGCGGCAACGCATCGCCGGACGGCAGCGCGGCGCCCAGGCCGGCGGCGCCCGGCATGCCTCCCATGCCGCCCATGCCGCGGTTGCCGGAGCCGCCGACGATGTATTCGACGCCGGGGCCCGCGGGGCGCGCGGGTCCGCTGGCCACGGCCATCGGCCGCGCGCGCTGCGGCCTGAAGCCGGCCACGATGGCGTCGAGGTCGACCGCGTCGACCCCGCTGGTCATCGTCGCCCGGTCGTCGGGGTTGCGCAGCGTGGCGATGATCTTGCCCAGGCGCTGGGCCAGGATGAGCTTCTGCGCATCCTGCGGCTGGATCGCCACGGTGACGGTGGAGTAGCGCTGCTGCGCGTACGGGTCGGTCTCGGCCGACACGTCGGAGCGCTTGCGCATCGAGGCGAACTGCTCGGACGTGATCTGCCCGGTGGCGCGCACCTCCACGTCCTGCAGCAGCGGCACCACCACGGAGGGATCGTTGGCCGCGCTCTTCTCGACCACGTACATGAAGTCGATGCGGTCGCCCGCGCGCAGCATGCCGGAGATGGAGCTGATCTCGTCCACCGGAATGGTGATGGCGCGCACGCCCTGCTCGATTTCCTGCGCGAACACCTTGCGCGGCGCGGAGAAGAACGAGGCCAGCAGCGGCTTGCCCGCGGCCACCGGCACGGAGAGCTGGCGGCCCGCGAACTGCGCGAAGGTCTCCGGCGTGAGCGCGTCGTTGTGCACGTACTCGTTGGGCACCGAGCGCTTGGCCACCATGCCGGGCAGCACAGTGGTGCCGTCGCCCAGCGCCTGGCGCGCCACCACCACGTCGCGGCGCTGGCTGTCGGCGTCCTTCTCCAGGCTGGCGGCAATTTCGCGCTCGCTGGCCCGCAGGTAGTACCAGCCCAGGCCGGCGGCCAGCAGGCCGAGCATCAGCGCGCCGATCAGGGGAGACAGCCGCTTGACGCTTTGCTTGAACTTCAGAAGTCCCGGAGATGATTTCATGCCTGGCTACAAAGGATAGGAAAGGGTGTACGAGTAGGTCGACCAGGCATCGCGAAAGGCCTTGATGAGCAGCGCGATCACGGAACGGTCGGCGCCCGGAAAGGTGGCGAACAGCATCACGGCCAGGATGCCCGCGACGATCACGTATTCGGCGATGACCTGGCCGCGCTGGGCGCGCTGAACGTGGCGGCAAGAAAGACGGCGGTGGCGTGAACGCATGGCGGCCGTTCTCATTCGGGCGTGGTCTGGCTGGCCACGATGAAGTAGCCGTCGTCGCGCTTGGTGATGGTCACGACCATCTCCTCGCTGTTGCGGCGGAACACCAGCGCCGAGCGCGTGCCGCCCTCCACGGTGCGGTCCTGCAGCAGGGTCCAGCCCAGGCGGATCATCTGTTCGCGCAGGTAGAGCGCATTGGTCTCCACGCTCACGTTGTTGGTGACCACGATGGTGCGGTTGCGCTGGCCCTCGTCGAAGGAGAGCGTGTCCGACACCACCTGCGAGCCGGCCGGGCGCGGAAAGCCCTTGCCGATGCGCTCCGCGCGCTCCTGCAGGGCCTGCTCGCTCTTCATCTCGTCGTAGACCACGGCGGCCACCAGCCGGCCCACCGTGCCCTCGGGACTGGCCCGCAACTGCACCGTGACCTGGTACAGGCCGAAGCGCGCACCCAGCACGCGCAGCGGGCCGACGTTGCTCACGCCGTAGCCCGTCTTGTCGGCCAGCCACTTCTCGTAGTAGCGCGACACGGCCGCCATCGGTTCGCTCGACTCGATGCCGCGGATCTGCATGGGCACGGTGTTCTGCTCGATGTACTCGGCAATCCAGAAAGTCCTGGCGCCCGCGGGCGACGGAATGGCCGGCCAGTCGCGCTGCGGCGGTGCCGCGGCGGCCGGCAGCGGGGCGCCGCACAGGCAAAGCCAGGCGGCGGCGAGCAGCCATCGCAAGAGCGGGGAGGGCACAGGCAAAGGCACAGGCACGGACATCAGGGCAGCGTGTTGACCACGGGCGTCGGCGGAAAGGCGCGGTAGTAGCGGAAGTGGTCCTTCACGCTGCCGCCGTTGGCCTGGCCGTCGCCTCCGGTCTCGCCGGTCGCACCGGGCGGGATGCGCTCGAAGCGGTCCAGCGGTGCCTTCTCCAGCGCGTCGCCCGGCGTGAAGCCCATGGTGAGGTTGTTCATGTCGAAGGCCGGATAGACCTGCTTGATCTGGTAGGCCGTCTGGTGCATGCCGCCGCGCAGCTGCTGGTAGAAAACGCTGTCGAGCAGCTTCATCGGCACCAGGCCGTCGATCTTGGTTTCTTCGCGGTTGGTGCCGCCGGCGTTCCAGGCTTCGGTGAGCATGGTGACCTGCTCGCTCATGTCCAGTGCGGGCACCAGCGTGAACCTGGTGTGGGTCTGGCTCACCTTCACCTCATGCCGCATGTAGCCGCCGTTCACGAACTGGAACTTGCTCAGCGACCCGGTGATCACGTTGGACCCCAGCGCGGCCTGCGCCACCCGGATGCCGTTGAACACCACGTCGCTCGCATTGAGCAGCGAGGGCATGGGCGCGGCCGTGCTCGAGGCGGTGACGGCCGTGGTGCGGTAGTCGATGGGCGGCGCCAGGGGCTCGAACTCGGCGATGTCCGCCGCGTGAATGGAAATGCCGGGCGCCGTGCGGTCGCGAAAGATGTGGCGGCGCAGGTCGCGCGTGACTTCGGCGTCGGTCTTCTTGATGGCGCCCGATGCGCCCTTGGCTTCCTCGGCAGTGATGCCCTGCGGCTCGGGCATCCACACGGTGCGCTGCCAGGCCACCAGCCTGGCGGCGGCCACGGTCTGCATGCGCTTGGTGCCGTACTCGGCAATGGCCGGAATGGCCGCCAGCGTGAGGGCCGCGAAGCTCCCGATGAGCAGGGTCTCGACCATCGCATGCCCGGCGGCGAATCTGGCGCGAGGCGGGCGGACGCGAAGGCGTGGGTGCGGGCGTGTCATGCGGGGGCGTGTCATGTGGCGTCCCAGTCAGTTGCCGTTGTCTTCATCGGGCGAGCCGCTGACGGCCGCGCCGCCCATGGCGATGGCGCGCGCCCACAGCGAGGGCTCCACGTTGTGCACATGCCAGTAGGGGCTGAACAGGCTGCGGTGCTCGATGTAGCCGCCGGCAAAGCCCACGTTGTATTTGCCGATCGACGCGGGGTCGGCCACCGCGTTGTCCCGGCGCGCCCAGCGGTCCTGCGGCCGCCTGAAGTAGATCTGCGAGGTCGACACGGCCTTGATCTCGCGGCCCTGGAAGTTGTCGCGCAGGCCCGCCTTGCCGTCGGCCGCCGAGTTGCCGAAGCCGGCCACCTCGCCGGTGCGCACCTTGTCGCCGCCCTTGCGCACCACGAGCGTGAAGGCCGGGCCCTTGTCGGTGTTCTTGCCCCACTTGAGCGGGTTGGCGCCCTTGAAGCCGTTTTCCGCAAGCCAGTTGTCGGACTCGTTGGCCACCATCGGCGGGTGGTCCTTGATCTCGGTGAAGCGGGGCATCGCCCAGTTCTTGGTGAGGCTGGTGCCGATGTCGGTGCGCGGGCTGTAGTGCAGCTTGGCGTTGAACACCAGCACCGGCCAGGTGCCCGGCAGGATGCCGCCGTCCTTGTCGCGCGAGGCGTTGTCGAAAGAGTCGCGCTCCATGTAGGCGGTGTCATCGACGTCCCGGTTCAGCCCGCCGTAGGTGCGCGCCTCGCGGGCGTAGCTGCGCAGGGTGAGGCGCTGGCCTTCCCAGCTGCTTCTGTAGTGGGGCCCGCCCGCGGCGGCGGCGCCGGCGCCCAGGCCGAAGCGGCCGCGAAACGCGTCGCTGAGCCCGAAGAGGTCGGTGTACAGAATGCCCAGCGGCAGCTTGATTTCGATGGAGTCGGCCGACTGCCAGCGGATGCGGCCGGTCTCGTCGCCGGGCAGGCCTTCGGTGGCGACGATCTCGGTGCCGCCCTTCCACTCCAGCAGCCCGCCCATCAGGTCGCCGGTGACGTCGCCGAAGCCCGGCGGCGCGTTCGGGCTGCCGGCAATCATGCCGCGCATGGCACCCGACATGCCCGTGGCGACCCAGCCGAGCACGTCGGGCAGAAAGCGCCGGTTCTTGGTCCAGTCGTCGCGCGTGGCCTGGGCGGCATGCGCGAAGCGCAGCACCTCGTTGAACTCCTCGTCGTTGAACGCGAGGCTGCCCGACTGGTGGTAGCTCTTCAGGTACGTGCCCACGTCGGCCACGAACTTGACGACGAAGATGGCGGTCTCGGCCGGCGGCACCGACGCGTCGGGGTCGTTCGCGTTGATGACGTCCTTGACCAGCTGGGGCAGCTGCGCCGTCGTGCCCACGAGCATCGCGACCTGGCTTGCGGAAATGCCCTGGTTGAGCACGCGCAGCATGTCCACGCCCACCTGCAGCGGCTTGGCCGACGGCTCGACGAAGCTGGCGATGCGGTCGGCCGTGCGCTGCAGCCGCTGCGCGCGCAGGAAGTTGTTGAACCACGCCAGCAGGAAGATGGGGCCCACCACGGGCAGGCGGGCCTTCTCCAGATTGCGCGCGCCCTTCAGGCCTTCGGCGACCACCAGGCCTTCCTGGATGTTGGCGGCGCTGGTGATGAGCATGGCCACCGAGGTCTGCGCGCTCGCCAGCGTGGCGATGCCCGCCTCGTTGGCGGCCATGGCGCGGTTGGTGTAGGCCAGGTAGTTGAGGCTGCGTGCGGTGAGCACGCTGGCGCTGTAGGTGGCCGCGTCGGCCGTGTTCTGCAGCTTCATCTTCTCGCGCGTGGCGGTGGCTGTGTTGTAGACCACTAGCACGCTGAGAAAGATGATCGGCAGGATCGCCACCAGGTAGACGATCGCCTGGCCCGACTGGCGCCGGTGCGCGCACGCCCGGCCGGTGGCGGGCAGGAGCGAAGCGGCAGCTGGAGGCATCACGCGAGGTGGATCAGGCCGTGATGTGCGCGCGGTTTATTTCGCGCCGTCCGCACCGCCCTTGGTGTACGTGCTCATGTTCATGTTGACCTGCGCGTTGGTGGAAGCCTTGCCCGCGGCGGTCTGCGCGTTGGTGACTTCGGCGCTGCCGGTCTTGCCGCCCACTTCCTGCGCCATGCCGGCCACCTGGTTGCGCATGGTCTGGCCGAAGAAGCTGAAGACGGCGATGGCGGCGATGGCGATGAGGCCGAGGATCACCAGGTACTCGGTCATGCCCTGGCCGCGAATCTTGATCTTCGAGGCAACGAGACGGCTCAAGTGAGTCAGGCGGTGTGTTTGCATGAGAAAGGTTCCTGAAAGGTGGCTGGTAGAAGCAGCCGGATCGTAGGGACGCTCTCGCATTGCGTTCGATACACTTTTTGCGATTGCCAATACAAACTGACTTTGTGCTGACCACCTCGCAACTCGCCGTGGCCTTTAGTTCTCCGAACTCGCCGCGCCTTCCAATCGCAGCTGGCTTTGCTTGCGAAATTCGGTCGGCGTGAGGCCTTTGATCTCCAGGAACTTTCGATTGAAGTTGGAGACGTTGTTGAAGCCGACCTCGTAGCAGATCGATGTGACATAGCGGTCGCTGTGCATCAGCATCAGGCAGGCCTTGTTCACGCGCACCTGGTTCACGTAGCTCAGAAAGCTGTGGCCCGTGGCGCGCCTGAACAGCCTGCTGAAGCGCCCCGCGTTCATGCCGAGCTCGGCGGCGATGTCGGCCGCGCTCACGTCCTTGGAAGGGTCGTTGGCAATGCGCGTGACCACGTCGTTGAGGCTCTCCAGGTGCGGGTCGCCGTCGGTCTGCATGCCCGAGAGCAGCCGGTAGTTGGTGCACTGCGCAATGTCCGCGAGGAAGTCGCAGAACAGGCTGAAGCGCTTGAGGCCGCGCGCGGCTTTCACGCGGCGAAAGTGCTGCTCGGCACAGTCGGCCATGCCGAAGAACTCGATGCCGAAGCGCGCGCGCTCGAGCATGCGCACCGCTTCGAGCAGCTCCGGGATGCGATGTGCGGCCTCGAAGATGGGGTCGTGCAGAAACTGGATGACCAGGTCGCGTTGCGCGACGCCCTCGGCCGGTGCATCGAGCGAGATCCAGTTGTGCGGCAGCTTGGGGCCGCACAGCACGAGGTGGCCCGGATCGAAGGCACCGATCCAGTCGCCGACGAAGGCCTGCCCCGACGTGGCCACGATGAGGTGCAGTTCGTACTCCTCGTGGCAATGCCAGCGTGCCAGCGGCGTGGGAAAGCCATGCTCCAGGCAACGCACCAGACCGACTTCTTCGGCGGGCTCGTACCCCAGCTGGGGGGAGCGTGCGAGCTCTACTTCGAGTTCGGGCAACAGGTGACGCGACGATCGCAAATGTGAGCTCGGCATGACTTTGCTTGAAGGACTGAAAGCATTTCCCGCAGCCCCGCGCACGGCGCCACAGGCGCACGGATGTGGTGAACGGCGTGGGTCTTCGAAGTCGGCATGGGTCGCTTCAGGTGCGCCCGTACAGGCGCCGTGCGAACCGCTTCGATGCGCCGGAAGATAGTGGGCAGCCCTTGCAAATGCCAGACCCTATGCGGTCGACGGCGCACGGTATGCATGCATGGCAAGCACCCCGCGCGGGCGCGATGCACACCGGCCGGGTTTGTCTATACAGCTCTGACAACGGCAACTCCCTGTGTGATTTGCCGATCAGTAGGCCCCAAGGCAGCAGTTGTCTAGACGTCGAGGCGACGCCGTCGCAAAGTAAGTCTTTGTCGCACGCCGACGAAGGTTCACATCTTGGAAAGCACCGGCTGCACCACCACGCCGTGCGCAGCCAAACGTTTGCGCAAGGCGAGCACCGCCTGGTCCTTGCTGACGAGCAGCGCACGCCGCGCCACCGCAAGATCGATGAAGACCTGGTCGTCGGGGTCCTTGCACACGCACGGCGCACGCGGCGGTGTGACGGCCACCAGGTGCACGCGCGCGTCGAAGGCCTCGAGCACGCGGGCCGCGGCCCTCTCGCGCTGCGCGAGCCGTTTGACGATGAGCGGGTAGCCGAGCACGCGCGCCAGCTCGGTGCGCATGGACGCGGTGGCCAGCCAGCGAAGTTGGCCGGCGGCCAGCGCGGCGGCCAACGGCGCGCAGTCGGGGTTGTCGAACACGAAGAGGTCGAGCACGATGTTGGTGTCGATGACGACGGGTGCGGGTTCTGTCAACGTCATGGAATGTGGCGAAATAGGGGGCCGATGTTGCACCATCCTGGGCCAGCGTCAGCTTGGCGCAGGCTGCGCGCCCGACAATGGCGCGGCCTGACTTGCAGGCCCCTGCCCGCCAGGCCACCTTCCTCTTCCGCCAGCCGCCATTCATGAAACGACTCCCGCTGTTCTGTCTCGCCCTGTTCGCCTCGCTGGGTGCCAGGGCCGAGTGGCTCACCCTCACCGGCTCGCCCGGCGAGCCCGCCAGCAGCTACGTGCAGGTGGACCCGACCACGGTGGAGGTCAACGGCATGCACCGCCTCGTGAACCTGCGCCTGAGCCTGGCGCAGGAGCGCATCACGAAGGACGGCATTCGCTTCCGGTCGTTCCGCGCGCGTGTGAATGTCGATTGCGAGGCCCGCAATGCGCGCTACGTGAGCGCCACCTACTTCGGCCAACCCGATTTCGTGGGCGACCCGATCGCGGTGCGGGTGTTCGAGGCGAACGACGTGCGGCCCATGAACCTGAGCGGCGCGCCGCGCGACCTGGCGGGGCGCACCGTCAACGCGGCGTGCAGCGTGGTGGGGGCAAGGGAACAGAGGGAACCGCGGGAACAGAAGGAATCGAAGGAGCCGTCCGCCCCCTGAGACGAATGAACAGGCGCTACTTGCGCGCCGAGCCCGCGACCATGTCGAAGCGGAACAGCCGGCATTCGATGGGGCCGTTCCACATCGGCACGCGGCGCGACTCCTTCAGGCGCATCTGCTTGGGCAGCTTCAGGTCGGGCGTGAGCACCCAGGCGGTCCAGCCGGCGTAGTTCTTCTTCCAGTGGGTGGCGAGCTGCGGAAAGAAATCTCCGCCGTCGCCTTCTTCGGTCTGCGCCGATTCGCGCGCGCCGGAACGGCCCGTGCCGGCCACGCCGCCGACCTCGATGCGCTCACCGTACGGCGGGTTGATCATGATCACGCCGGCCTCGGCCGGCGGCATGCGCTGCAGCGCGTCGCCGCCGCGGAACTCGATGGCCTGCGCCACGCCGGCACGCTCTGCATTGCGCTCGGCGAAGTCGACCATGCGGTGCGACACGTCGGAGCCGAAGATGGCCACGCTGGCGTCGGCCGCGTGGGTCTGGGCTTCCTGCTTGATGGCGTTCCACACATGGGCCTGGAACGGCAGCAGCTTCTCGAAACCGAACTGCCGCAGCGAGCCCGCCGGAATGCGTCGCGCGATCTGCGCCGCCTCGATGGCGATGGTGCCGCTGCCGCAGCAGGGGTCGTACAGCGGCTGGTCGGACACGGTACCGGTCTCGGGGTTCCACCAGCCGCTGGCGGCCAGCATGGCGGCGGCCAGGGTTTCCTTCAGCGGGGCGTCGCCCTTGTCCTGGCGCCAGCCGCGCTTGAACAGCGGCTCGCCCGAGGTGTCGATGTACAGCGTGCAGGTTTCGGTGGTGAGGTGGGCGAACACGCGGCAGTCGGGCCACTGGGTCTCGATGCTCGGACGCACGCCGTGCGCCTTGGCGCGAAAGCGGTCCGCCACGGCGTCCTTGATGCGCAGGGTGGCGAAGTTCAGGCTCTGCAAGGGGCTGTGCTGCGCGGTGGTCTCGATCTTGAAGGTCTGCTTGGGGGTGAACCAGATCTCCCAGGCCACGCCACTGGCAATGGCGTACAGGTCGTTCTCGTTGCGGTAGGGCGCATGGGCCAGCTCGACCAGCACGCGCTGCGCGAGCCGGCTGTGCAGGTTGAGCTTGAGGGCGTCGCGCCAGTCGGCACGCACGCGCACGCCGCCGCGCAACGTGAGCAGGTCTTGCCCGGCGCGCCCGGTCAGGGCATGCACCTCCTGGGCAAGGAATTCTTCGACGCCGGCGGCGCAGGGCAGGAAAAAGGAGAGATCGTTCACGGAAATTTCGCTATCGGGAAGCCCGACCAAGGGGGCTCCATTGTCGCCGCGTCACGAACCTTCTCTATATAGTCAATTCGCCGATGAACCCCACCCCCACCCTTTCGACAGCCGCAAGCGACCGCTTCGAGATTCAGTGCGAGGTGCTGCGGCTCTCCATTCGCCCCATCGGGCCGGTGCTGCTGGTGCAGTACTTGTTGAACTGCGGCGTGGCGGCGCTGTTCGCCTGGCAGTACTCGCCGGCGCGCGCGCTGGTGTGGATTGCGCTGATCACCGGGGTGACGCTCATGCGCGGCTTCGTCCCCCAGCGCCTGCCAGAGCCTTTCACACCCGCCACGCTGCGTGCGGCGCAGCGCACGCACACGCTGCGCACCGGCGTCTGGGAGCTGGCGCACGGGCTGGCCGGGCTGCTGCTGTTCAACCCCGAGCGCGCCGACCTGCAACTGCTGCTGGGCCTCATCCTGATGGGCATGACGCTGTCGTCGGCCTTCTCGGTGTCGTTCTACACGCCGGCCACGCAGCTGGCGATCACGCTGCTGCTGGCGCCGGTGATCCTCACCGGCCTGTGGCTGGGCGCGCCGGTGATGATTGCGGTGGCGGTCATCGGCATCGGGCTGACCGCCATGATGTGGAAGCTGGTGGCCGAGCGCTCGCGCCAGCTCGAAGAAAACATCGGCCTGCGGCTCAACGAGCGCACGCTGCGCGAACAGGCCCTGGCCGGCCTGCGCGCCTCCGAGCAGGCGCAGGCCGAGCGGCTGCGCTTCTTCTCGGCCGCCAACCACGACCTGCGCCAGCCGGTGATGGCCATCGGCCTGCAGGCCGAGGTGCTGCGCCAGCAACTGAACAACGGCGCGGACACGCAGGCGGTGCAGCACACGGTGGGCTCGCTGGCGCGCGCGCAGCAGGCGCTCGAAGGGCTGACCAACCAGCTGCTGGAAATCGGCCGCATCGAGGCGGCGGTAGATCCGCTGCGGCCCGCCGCGGTGGCGCTGGCGCCGCTGCTGCACGAGCTGGCGCGCCAGGCCGGCGAAGCGCTGGTGCAGGTGCAGGTGCGGGTGCGTTGCCCGGCCGGTGCCGTGGCCTGGACCGACACCGTGTCGCTTCGCCGGGTGCTGGCCAACCTGGTGGACAACGCCGTCAAGTTCACACCGCGCGGCCGGGTGCTGCTGGCGGTGCGCGCGCGCCGGCGCGGCCAGGGCCTGGCCTGGCGCGTGGAAGTGCGCGACAGCGGCATCGGCATTGCACCCGACGCGCAGCTGCGCGTGTTCAACGACTTCGAGCAGATCGGCAACGTGGAGCGCAACCTGCAGCGCGGCCACGGGCTCGGGTTGGCGATCGTGCGGCGGCTGGCGGCGCAGTTGGGCATCGAGGTGTGGCTGCGCTCGGCGCCGGGGCGGGGGTCGGTGTTCAGTTTCGAGCTGCCGGCCGCGTCGAGCGCCGAGACAGCGAGCGCGCAGACGAGCGCGCAGGCACACCTCGCCCTGCCTGACGCCGCCGACGCCGCCGACACCACGCGCACGCTGCGCCCCGGGCTGGCGGTGCTGGTGGTGGAAGACAACGCCGTGGTGGCCGACAGCCTGTCGGCGCTGCTCAGGCAATGGGCGGTGGAGCCGCGCGTGTACGCCAGCGCCGCAGAAGCGCTGGCGCTGGCCGACCTGCGCGCGCTCGACGCGGCGCTGTGCGACATCCGCCTGCCCGGCGCGCTCGACGGCATCGCACTGGCCGAGAAGCTGCAGCGGCAGAAGCCCTCCATGGCCATCGCGTTGATTTCGGCGGACATCAACGAAGCCACGCAGCGGCTCGCGGCCGAACGTGGCTGGCATGCGCTGCGCAAGCCGGTGCAGCCCGACGAGTTGCGCAACGTGCTGCTGAAGGCGCAGCGCGGGTGACGCGCGCGGTGACCTGGCACCCAACCGCCTGAAACCCGACGGACGGACACGAGACGTCTTGGCACGGGCCGTGCTGCGCAGTTGTCACCGCTTCCAAGATATGCTGCGCGCACAGGCCGCCGCTCCTGCTCCCGATGCCCGCCGACACCCCCTCCCCTTCCTTTCCAGCCCCGCCGCGCACCCTGCGCTACGACGGCTTCGCGATCGCGCTGCACTGGCTGCTTGCGGCCCTCATCGTCGGCGCGCTCGGCGTGGGGCTCTACATGACGGGCCTGCCCTTCTCGCCGCTGCGCCTGAAGGTCTACAGCTGGCACAAGTGGGCGGGCGTCACCATCCTGGCGCTGTCGGCGCTGCGGCTCTTGTGGCGCGCCGGCCACCGGCCGCCCGCGCTGCCGCCAAGCATGTCGCGCCTTCAGCTGACCAGCTACCGCATCAGCCACACGCTGATGTATCTGCTGTTCTTCGCGGTGCCGCTGTCCGGCTGGGCCTACAGCTCTGCCATGGGCATGCCGGTGGCGTGGTTCGGCGTGCTGGTGCTGCCCGACTTCATGCCGCTCGACCGTGTCTTCGCCGAAGCCGCCCTGCAGCCGCTGCACAAGTACAGCGCCTTTCTGTTGGGCGGCGTCACGCTGCTGCACGTGGCGGCGGTGTGCAAGCACCAGTGGATCGACCGCGACGGTCTTGTGCAACGCATGTGGCCCGGGCCACGCAAGGAAACTGCTCGATGACGCACCCCTTTTCCCGCCTGTGGCCCTGCGCGGCGCTGGCCTTTGCCGCGGCCCTGCCGGCGCACGCCGAGCCCCCTGTGACCAGGCTGGTGGCCGACAGGAGCCAGATCGTCTTCGTCACCAAGCAAATGGGCGTGCCGGTGGAAGGCAGCTTCAGGAAGTTCGACGCCCAGGTGGCCTTCGACCCGAAGAAGCCCGAGGGCGGCAGCGTGGCGCTGCAGATCGACACGGCCAGCGCCGGCTTCGGCATTCCCATGAGCGACGCCGAGCTGCCCAAGGCACCGTGGTTCGACGCCGGGCATTTTCCGCAGGCGAGCTTTCAGTCGAACGCCATCAAGGCGCTGGGCGACGGCAAGTTCGAGATGGCGGGCAAGCTGACCCTCAAGGGCGTGGCCAAGGCCGTGACGGTGCCGGTGAGCATTGCGCCGGCCGGCGGCAAGGAGGCGGTGGCCACCGGAAGCTTTACGATCCAGCGGCTCGACTACAAGGTGGGCGACGGCGAGTGGACCGACACCTCGATGGTCGGCAACGACGTGCAGGTGCGCTTCAAGTTCACGCTCACGGGCTTCGGGCCGCTGTGAGCAGCCCCTGCTGCCTTGCATTGGCCCGCCTCTCCGACCTTGCTCACCTTGCTCGCCCCGCCGCCAACCTTTTGCCGCCCATGCCTTCTTCACTCCACGCCCTGAACCCGCTCCTCTTCGCTGCGGTGCTGTCGGCTGCGGCCCTTGCCGGCGCCCCCGCCATGGCACAGGACTACACGGCGCCGCCCGTGGCCGTCAAACCTGCGGGCGGGCCGGTGAAGAACGCCAGCTACGTGGTCGACCCCACCCACACCTTCGTGATGTACGAGATGGGCCACTACGGCACCACCACCAACCGGGGGCGCTTCAGCACCAAGGACGGCACGGTGAAGATCGACGGCACCGGCAGCAGCGGCACGGTGGACATCACGATGGACATCAGCTCCATCAACACGGGCGTCGACCTGCTCAACCGTCATGTGCAGAGCAAGGACTTCTTCAACGTGGCGGAGTTTCCGACCGGCCGCTTCGTGGCCGATCGCATCGATTTCAGCGGCGACAAGGTGGCCGACGTGCCCGGCACGCTCACCCTGATGGGCCAGACCCGGCCGGTGACGCTGAAGGCCGTGCGCTTCAACTGCTACCTGAGCCCGCTCATCAACCGCCAGGTGTGCGGCGGCGACTTCGAGACCACGGTGGAGCGCAGCGACTGGGGAATTACCTGGGGCCTGAACTTCGGCTTCGAGAACAAGGTGAAGCTGCTGGTGCAGGTCGAGGCCGTGAACATCCAGCCTTGAGGCGGCTGGGCGGCTGGACGCCTAGACGCGCGAGCCCACGCGCTTGCGCTCGGCGTCGTCCTTGGACATCTTCAGCCAACTGCGGGTGGCAAGAAAGGCACGCGGCAGGTTCAGCAGCACCAGCATCCAGGCGCCGGTGGCGACCGTCATGAGGGCACCGAACAGCAATTGTTCAGCCAGCGGGGCATCGCTCCAGTAGAAGAAACTCAGCAAAAACGCCAGCACCACGGCCCAGACGGCCAGAAGGATGAGGTTTTTCATTTTTTGCATGGTAGTTACTCCGGTGCAGAAAATGTAAACCAAAAGTTACTTGAGTACTACTTAAAGTTTACTTTTTAAACTCCGATGAGCGAGCATTAGTGCACGCTGTTCGGGCATTCATGACCCAAGACAAGCGCACAGACAAGCGCGAACCAGCGTCCATCCGATGAATATCACCCTCTCCCTGCTCGGCATCGCCGGCGCCATGGCGCTGGGCGCCATGAGCCCCGGCCCCAGTTTCGTGATGGTCGCCCGCACCGCCGTGGCCTCCCGCCGCGACGGGCTGGCCGCCGCGCTGGGCATGGGCGCCGGTGGCCTGGTGTTCGCCATCGCGGCGCTGGCCGGGCTGCAGGCGGCGTTCCTGGCGGTGCCGGCGCTCTACCTCGCCATCAAGGGGTTCGGCGGCGCCTACCTGGTGTACCTGGGGGTGCGAATCTGGCAGGGGGCGCGGCAGCCGCTGGCGCTGGGAACGGCCTCGCACGGGCTGGGTACCTCGCCCGCTGCGCAGGGTAGCCAGCGGCGCGCCTTGCGCACCTTCCTGTTCGGCCTTGCCACCCAGGTCAGCAACCCGAAGACGGCGGTGGTCTACGCCAGCATCTTCGCGGCCTTTTTGCCGCATGACGTGCCGCTCACGCTGGCGCTGGCCGTGCCGGCGGTGATCTTCTGCATCGAGACCGGCTGGTACACCGTGGTGGCGCTGGCGCTGTCCTCGGCGGCGCCGCGCTCGGCCTACCTGCGCTACAAGGTCTGGATCGACCGCGCCGCCGGCGGCGTGATGGGGCTCTTGGGCCTGCGGCTGGTTGGGTCGGCGCTGCGCGGGGGCAACTGAGCGCCGTCGCCGTCGGTTATTGCCTTTGCCGGAACGGCTACAGCAGGCTCTCCGGCGTCAACGGCGCCAGAATTTCCAGCATCGTGCGGTCCCAGAACCCCGAGTCGGGCTCTTCGGTCAGCACGGTGAGCTGGCCGGCGTCCTCGCTGGTCCACTCGATGCGCGAATCGTTGCTGCCCGGCGCAAAGCGCAGCCTGTAGGCGCCCTGCTGCTTGAGCACGTCGAGCAGCTTGAGCATCTGCTGCGCCATCTCGGGGCTGTGGATGATCAGCCCGATCTCGGTGTTGGCCGACTCCGAGCGCGGATCGAAATTCATCGACCCCACGAACAGCGTGCGCCGGTCGATCACGGCCGACTTGGCATGCAGCCGCCCCACCGACGTACCGAACAGGCCCAGCCGCACGCTGCGCCGGGTGCGGCTGGAGCTCAGCTCGTACAGGTCGGCGCCCAGCTTGAGCATGTCGGGGCGGTAGCGGCGGTAGGCGGTGTGCACCAGCGGCTCGTCGGTGGCGGCCAGCGAATTGGTGACCACGCTGATCTTCACGTCGCGCCGGCGAATCTCGCGCATCACCTCCAGCCCGGTGGCGCCCGGAATCAGGTAGGGCGAGACGATGGTCACCTCCGAGCGCGCGCGGCGCATCTGCTCGACCACGTTGTAGCGCACGCTGTCCACGTCCAGCAGCGGCACGCCGCCATAGGAAGCCGTCTTGCCGATCACGCGGTCGGGCGCATCGGCGTAGGCCTCGGCCAGGGTCCAGATCAGGTTGAGCTTGCCGCTTTGCAGGTCGTCGGCCATCGGGCTGTAGCCCAGCAGGTCGTTGGGCGCGGGCGGCGGCGGGGGCGGCGTGGTGTCAGGCGCCGTGGCGACCTCGAAGCGGCGCTGCAGCTCGTCGCGCGGCACGTCGGTGCCCACCACCGAGCCGATGGGGCGCACATAGACGCTGTTCCAGTACTGGTCGAACAGGCTGCCCAGCCGCGGAATCAGCGCGCCGGTGACGAAGGTGTCGAGGTCGAGAAAGTTCTCGCCCGCCGTGCGCCGGAAGTATTGGTTGCCGATGTTGCGCCCGCCCGCCACCGCCATCGCGCCGTCGGCAATGAACAGCTTGTTGTGCATGCGGCGGTTCACGCGGCTGAAGTCGAACAGCGATGCGGTGAAGCGCTTCAGGATGCTGCCGCGCCCCGCCGGGAACGGGTTGAACAGGCGCAGTTCCACGTTGGGGGTCGCGGCAAAGGCCAGCAGCAGATCGTCTTCACCCGAGGTGTAGAGATCGTCCATCAGCAGGCGCACCCGCACGCCGCGCAGGGCGGCGTCGCGCAGGGTGCGCAGCAGGTAGCGGCCGGTCTCGTCGTTCTCGATCTGGTAGTACTGCACGTCGAGCGTGCGCTGGGCGCGGCGGGCCAGCTGGATGCGGGTGTCGAAGGCAAAGTCGCCGCCGGGCATCAGGCGAAAGCCGCTCAGGTCGGGGTCGGGCTGGGCGGCCAGCGCGATGCGGCCCAGCGCGGTGTCGGCGGACACGGCCATGGCCTTGACGGCGGGGCGCGGTGCCTCGTCGGGCAAGGTGGCGCAGCCGGCGAACAACAGAACGGCCACCAAGGCGAGCAACGCCGACAACCAGCGGGGCCATTCCGCCGGTGGCGGGAAACACCGCGGAACCGGCTCTGCCGGGCTGCTGGTGTAGCCCCCTGCAAAGGAGTTGGCGAAGCGACACGAAGTGCGCATGGCCTGGCGGTGTGCCTGGTTAGAGCGCTTTACGCAGGTTGGCGGGGGCGATGCGCAGTGCCTCGCGGTACTTGGCCACGGTGCGGCGCGCGCATTCGATGCCCTGCTCCTTCAGCATCTCGGAAATCTGGCTGTCCGACAGCGGCTTCTTGATGCTCTCCGAGCTGACGAACTGCTTGATGAGCGCGCGCACCGCGGTGCTCGACGCATTGCCGCCGGTCTCGGTGCCCAGCGCCGAACCGAAGAAGTACTTCAGCTCGACCGTGCCGAACGGCGTGGACATGTACTTGGCGGTGGTCACGCGCGAGATGGTCGACTCGTGCAGGCCCAGCTCGTCGGCAATCTCGCGCAGCACCAGCGGCCGCATGGCGAGTTCGCCGTGCACGAAGTAGCTCTTCTGCCGCTCCACGATGGCGTTGCTCACGCGCAGGATGGTGTCGAAGCGCTGCTGAATGTTCTTGATGAACCAGCGCGCCTCCTGCAGCCGCTGCGACAGCGCCTGGCTGCCTTCGCCCTTGTGCGCCTTCAGCGCGCCGGCGTAGATGTCGTGCACGCGCAGGCGCGGCATGACCTCCGGATTCAGCATGACGCGGAACTTGATGTTGGTGCCGCGGCCGGTCTTGGTGACGATCACGTCGGGAATGACGATGTTGCGCTCCACGTCCACGAAGCGCCGCCCCGGCTTGGGCTCCAGCCGCGCAATGATCTGCAGCGCCGAGCGCACCAGCTCCTCGTTGGTGCGGGTGAGCGTGGCCAGGCGCTTGAAGTCGCGGCGCGCGAGCAGTTCCATCGGCTGCTTGCAGATGGCGATGGCGGTCTTGCGGACGAGCGCTTCTTCGTCGGTCTCGTTTTCGCGGGCCAATGCGCGCAGCTGGATGCCCAGGCATTCGCCCAGGTCGCGCGCGCCCACGCCCACCGGCTCCAGGCTCTGCAGCAGGCCCAGCGCCACCTGAAAGTGATGCACCAGGTCGTCGAACTGGTCGTTGTCGTCGCCGGCCAGGCCCGAGGCCAGCGCGGGCAGCGAGTCTTCGAGGTAGCCGTCGTCGTTGAGCGATTCGATCAGGAAGCGCAGCGCGGCGCTGTCGTTCTCGGTCAGCCGCAGGCTCAGCGCCTGGCGGTGCAGGAACGACTGCAGCGACTCCTGGCTGCGCGCGAGTTCGGTGGCGTCGGCGCGTTCGTCGTCGCCCAGGTTGTTCTGGCGCGCGGGGGCGTCGCTGCCCCATTCGCTGTCGTCGGGCGCGGCCATGTCGACGGTGCCGTCGCCTTCCCAGTCGGGCTCGCGCTCGGTGATTTCAGCGGCAGGGCCGTCGGACTCGGTGCTGGCGGTGCTGGTTTCGCTCGACGCGGTGCTGGTGCTGGCGGAGGGGAGCGCGAAGTCGCTTTCGCCGCCGTCACCGCCGCCGTCGCTGTCGCCGCTCCCCCCTGCGTCGTCGCGCGGCACCGGCGCGTCGGCCGCGTCGAGGCCGAACTCCTCGCGCGCCGCCTCTTCCGCGGTGCGCTCCAGGAACGGGTTCTCGTCCAGCATCTGCTCGACCTCCTGGCTCAGTTCGAGCGTGGAGAGCTGCAGCAGCCGAATCGACTGCTGCAACTGGGGCGTCAATGCCAGATGTTGAGAGACGCGAAGGGACAGCCCTTGCTTCATGAAGAACCCGACCCTGCGTTACATGCGGAAGTGCTCGCCCAAGTACACCCGTCGTACTTCGGCGTTGTCGACGATCTCCGAGGGTGTGCCTTGTGCCAGCACATGTCCGTCGCTGATGATGAACGCGTGGTCGCAGATGCCCAGCGTCTCACGCACGTTGTGGTCGGTGATGAGCACGCCGATGCCACGTTCCTTCAAAAAACTGATGATCCGCTGGATCTCGATCACCGCGATCGGGTCGATGCCGGCAAATGGCTCGTCCAGCAGGATGAAGCGCGGCTGCGTGGCCAGCGCGCGCGCAATCTCCACGCGGCGGCGCTCGCCGCCCGACAGCGCCAGCGCCGGCGAATCGCGCAGGTGATCCACCCGCAGGTCGGCCAGCAGCTCGGACAGGCGTTCTTCGATGTGCTGCTTGGACAGCGGCGCCATCTTGCCGTTGGCGTCGGGCTCGCTTTGCAGCTCGAGCACGGCGCGCACGTTTTCCTCGACCGTGAGCTTGCGAAAGATCGAGGCTTCCTGCGGCAGGTAGCTCAGGCCCATGCGCGCGCGGCGGTGGATCGGCATGTGGGCGATCGGCTCGCCGTCGATGGTGATGTCGCCCGCGTCGGCGCGCACCAGCCCGACGATCATGTAGAACGAAGTGGTCTTGCCCGCGCCGTTCGGCCCGAGCAGCCCGACGACTTCGCCCTTCTGCACGTCGAGCGAGACGTCTTTCACGACCGTGCGGCTGCCGTAGCTCTTCTTCAGGCCGCGTGCGACCAGGCGGCTGCCCGGCGTGCCATTGGCGTCCTGCGTTCCAGCGGTTTCTATCACTTGCGGGTTTCTCCCTCGTCACTGAGCGTGTTGCTCTGGCGCAGGCCCTTGCCGGGCGCCGGGGTGGGTGCAGGCGGCGGCGCCTTGGCGCCGGGGGGGGCACCCGCTGCACCGGGCGCGGTCGCGGCCTTGGGGGTGAGGATGGTCTTCACACGGCCGCCCGGGGCGGACGCGTTGACGGCGGTGTTCGACGGCACGGTGGAACCGTTGACCGTGTAGGTGTCGTTGCTCTGGTCGTAGACGATCAGCGCGCCCTGGCTCTCGTCGTTGGGCGTGGCGCCCAGCAGGCGGCGCATGACGGCGTTGCGGATGAACTTGACGTTGTCGGCGCGGCTGTCGTACTCGATGACTTCCGACTCGCCCTCGATCCACTCGTCGGGCGCGTTGCGCTTCTGCTTGTAGTAGGCGCGCTTGCCGGGGGCGGCAGTGACCACGCCGTACTGGTAGCCCTCGGCATCCTGGCGCACGTCCATGCGCGCGCCGCGGATGATGATGGTGCCCTTGGTGACCAGCACGTTGCCGGTGAACACGCTGGTCTGTTTGAGGTCGTCGTAACGCATGGCGTCCGACTCGATGTTCATCGGCTTGGTGCGGTCGGCGGTCTCGGCCACCGCGCCCGAGGCGAGGCCGGCCAGCAAGAACACGGCGGCGGCCATACGGCCAAGGCGACGCAGGAGGGGAGTGGTGGGGTAAGAATGCAATGTCATAGAGGCACGAAACTTGCTCGGCATTGTATGCGGCTGATTGCGTCAGCCCCGCACGCACAGATGAAAAAGCCCGCCGAAGCGGGCCACTCTTTTCCTTCCAGGGCGTTGGCGCTGCCACATCAAGTGCGCGCCGCCTGGGGGTTGGGGGTCAGCCCTTTTTCGCTTCGCCGATCAGGTAGTTCACGACCTGCAGCACCTTGGTCATGTTGCCGGCCGTCTCGCCGTCCACATACCAACGCCCGGCCACGGCCATCGCGGGAACGCCGGCCACCTTGTAGGCGTCGGTCATCTGCGTGGCGCGCTTGGCCTTGCTGGCCACGCTGAACGAGGTGAAAGTTTCCTTGAACTTGGCGGCGTCCAGGCCGTTGGCCGCGGCCCAGGCAATGATGTTGGCATCGCCGTTCACGTTCTGGCGCTGCGCGTGGATCGCGTTGAACACCTTCGGCTGGTATTCGTCGACCTTGCCCATGGCTTCCAGCGCGTAGTACAGGCGCTGCTTGGCTTCGACGTCGTTGCCCACGAACGGCACCGGGATGCGGCGGAACACCACGTCTTTCGGCAGCGTCTTGGCCCAGGCCTCGAGGGACGGCTCGAAGTCGTTGCAATGCGGGCAGTTGTACGAGAAGAACTCGACCACTTCGACCTTGCCGGCCGGTGCGTCGACCGGTGCGCGCTTGTCCAGCACCAGGTACTCGGTGCCGGCCTTGGGCGCACGCGCCTGGGCGTGGGCCGGGTTGGCGGCCAGGGACAGCAGCCCGAGCGAAGTGGCGGCCAGCGAAAAGTCACGACGTTTCATTGAAAAGGTTCTCCAGTTGGTACGGCAGACTGAGCCGGCGCGCGGCGGGGAGTTCCCCTGCCGCCGGCGCGCCCGGGGCCGTGAATGGTGGCGGCAAACGCCGCGGCGCGAAGCTTGAGGGCCATTGATGTCAGGCGTCTGGGTGTCGGCCGGCGGGTCAGCGCTGCACGCGCACCAGCGCAGACTCCATGCCGCCGCCGTCCAGGCGGTCCTTCAGCCGGTCGGCGTCGTCCTTCTTGTTGAACGGGCCGGCGCGCACGCGGTAGACGGTGCGGCCTGCCTGCTCGCGCTCGGTGACCCTGGCCTCCACGCCCATCAGCGACAGCTTGGCGCGCTGCGCCTCCGCGTCGTCGGTGGTGCGGAAGGCGCCGGCCTGCACGAAGTACATGAACGGATCGGCACCCGAGCTGGCGGCGCTGCTGCCGGCATTGTTGCTGCTGGTCGGCGCGGCCGACGCGGTGGTCGTGCTGCCCGAGCGCGCGCGGGCCAGGTCGCCCAGCGGGTCGTTCGACGCCGGCAGCGCATTGGCCTCGGCCGGCGCGGGCGCCGTGCGCGGCGGCTTGGGCGCCACCACCACGGGCACCGGCGGTGCGGTGGTGGGCGGCGGGGTTCCGGGGGCCACGGCAACGCTGCCGGGCTCGCCGGTGACGGGGTTGACCGGGCCGGTCGCGGACGGGGCGGGCTTGGCCGCGCCGGCCTTGCCGGCCAGCGGCGCGTTCGGGTCCCAGTCGCGGTTCTTGCGGGCCTCGGCCTCGTCCTGCTCGGCGCCGCCCTTTTGCGTCTTGGTCACGAACGGGATCGGCACCTTGGTCACGTAGACCGCGATGCCCAGCGCGACGCCCAGGCCCAGCACCAGCCCGATGATCAGGCCGATGACGATGTTGCCGCGTTGTCTGGTTGTCTTCTTCATGTTGGGGAGGTTCACATCTTGCTCGGCGCACTGACGCCGAGAATCGCGAGGCCATTGTGCAGCACCTGCGCAGTGGCGGCGACGAGCGCCAGGCGGGCCAGCTTGACCTGCTCGTCGTCGACCAGAATGCGCTCGGCGTCGTAGTAGCTGTGGTAGCTGGCGGCCAGTTCGCGCAGGTAGAAGGTGACGTCGTGCGGCGCGAAATCCTTGGCCGCGGCCGTGAGCATGGCCGGGTACTTGGCCAACAGCAGCATCAGCGCCTGTGCGGCGGGGCTTTCCAGCGGCGACAGGTCCACGCCCTTCAGCGTGGCGGCGTCGCCACCCCAGCCGGCCAGCACCGAGCAGATGCGCGCATGGGCGTACTGCACGTAGTACACCGGGTTGTCGTTGTTCTTGGCCACGGCCAGGTCGACGTCGAAGGTGTACTCGGTGTCGGGCTTGCGGCTCAGCAGGAAGAAGCGCACGGCGTCGGTGCTGGTCCACTCGATCAGGTCGCGCAGCGTGACGTAGCTGCCGGCGCGCTTGCTGATCTTGACCTCTTCGCCGCCCTTCATGACGCGCACCATGGTGTGCAGCACGTAGTCGGGGTAGCCCTGGGGAATGCCTTCTCCAGCGGCCTGCAGGCCGGCGCGCACGCGCGCGATGGTGCCGTGGTGGTCGGTGCCCTGGATGTTCACCACCTTGTGAAAGCCGCGCTCCCACTTGGCAATGTGGTACGCCACGTCGGGCACGAAGTAGGTGTACGTGCCGTCCTGCTTCTTCATCACGCGGTCTTTGTCGTCGCCGTAGTCGGTCGACCTGAGCCACAGCGCGCCGTCCTGCTCGTAGGTCTTGCCCGCGGCCACCAGCTTGGCCACGGCAGCCTCCACGCGCCCGCTGGTGTACAGGCTGGACTCCAGGTAGTACTGGTCGAAACGCACGCGAAACGCCTGCAGATCGAGGTCTTGCTCGCGGCGCAGGTAGGCCACGGCAAATTCGCGGATGGCGTCCAGGTCGTCGATGTCGCCGGTGGCGGTGACTTCGCGGTCTTCGGACTTGACGGTTTTCTTCGCCTTGAAGTCGGCCGCAATCTCGGCGATGTAGTCGCCGTTGTACGCAGGTGCCTTCTCCCCGCTGGGCCATTCGGCGTCGCCGGGCTTGAAGCCGCGCGCGCGCAGTTGCGTGCTGTTGGCCAGCGTCTGGATCTGCACGCCGGCGTCGTTGTAGTAGTACTCGCGCCACACGCTCTCGCCCTGCGAGGCGCGCAGATTGCAGATGGCGTCGCCCAGCGCCGCCTGGCGGCCGTGGCCCACGTGCAGCGGGCCGGTCGGGTTGGCCGAGACAAACTCGACCAGCACCTTTTCGCCGGTGGCCGGCTGCTGGCCGAAGGCGCCGCCCGCGGACAGCACCTCGCGCACGATCTGCTGCTTGGCCGCGGTCTTCAGGCGGATGTTGAGAAAGCCGGGGCCGGCAATTTCGATCGCTTCCACCCATTGGGCGAAAGCGGGGGTGGCGAGCAGCGCTGTGCTCAGGCGCTCGGCCAACTCGCGGGGCTTCTGGCCCAGCGGTTTGGCGAGCTGCATGGCGGCGGTGCTGGCGAAATCGCCATGGGCAGCCACCTTGGGCGACTCGAACGCGGCTTTGGGGCCGGCGCCGGGCGAGAGGGATTCGAGCGTGTTCGCGAGCGCCGCGAGCAGCTCCTGTTTGACCAATAGCATCCGGCAATTTTACCGGGGGCAAACCCAGGCCAGTTGACGATCGTCATCCAATTGTTGCCTTGGCCCGTTAGGTGGGTCGGCCCCGGGGTGGGGCAACTGTCAGACAACCCAACCTTGCAAGGACATACCCCATCATGAAGAAGCTCCTTTCCCTGGTCGCGTCCACCGTCGCGCTCGGCGCCTGCCTGTCGTTCAGCGCCTTCGCGCAGGACAAGGCCGCGGCGCCTGCGGCAGCCCCTGCCGCCATGGCCGCACCGGCCGCCGGCGCCACCTGCGACGCCAAGGCCGTGGACAAGAACGGCAAGGCCCTGGCCGGCGCCGCCAAGGCCAGCTCCATCAAGAAGTGCGAGAAAGACACCAAGGCCGCCGCGGCACCCGCCTGCGCCACCAAGGCGATCGACAAGAACGGCAAGGCGCTGGCCGGCGCCGCCAAGAACAGCTTCATGAAGAAGTGCGAAGCCGACGCGGCCAAGGGCTGAGACCGCGCTGCGCTGAAGCGCTCAACTACAAGGCCCGCCACGTGCGGGCTTTTTTCATTCGCGCCGCGTGCGGGCCTTTTTCATGCCCGCACGGGCCTCGGCGCCTACTTGCCGAACCCGCGCGCCAGAAACACCGCCACCAGCGGAATCAGCGCGATCAGGTGGGCCTGCGCCATTACCAGCTTGCGTGTCTTTCTGATGTCGTCCTCGGCCGGCAGCTTGCCGGTGGCGCGCAGCGTCTTGCGCCAGCGGAAGTAGGTGAGCGTGGGAAAGATCGACAGCACGCCCACGATGATGAACAGCCCCAGCTTCACGTGCAGCAGCGGGTTGGTCCAGTACCAGGCCGTGCCCTTCACGCCCCACCAGGTGCGCGCCAGGCCGGTGGCCAGCACCGCGATGGCCGCGATGCCGTAGACCATGTCGACCTTGGCCAGCCGCTCCACCACCGCGGCATTGAGCCACTGCACGCGGCACAGGGCCGCTTCGCTGGAAATGAACACCACCATCGTGAGGATGGCCAGCAGGTGCAGGTACGCGAGGATGGCTTCGAGCGTCATGACTTTCTCTCAATGCAGTGGGTTTGCAATTGAGAACGGATTGTGCCGCCGCGAATGCGCCTACGCCCTGCCGCCCCAGAATTCCGGGTTGCCGTACTGCGCCTTGAGGAAATCCAGCCACAGCCGCACCCGCAGCGGCAGGTGCTTGGCGCCCGCGAACACCGCGTAGATGCCGTTGGGCGGCGCGGCGAAGTCGTCGAGCAGCGGCACCAGCAGGCCCGCGTCGATCTCGGCCTCCACCTCCCAGGTGCTGCGCCAGGCGATGCCGTGGCCGGCCAGGCACCAGTCGTGCAGCACCTGCCCGTCGGAGCAATCGAGCGGGCCGCTGGGGCGCAGGTGAATCAGCTCCTGCACGCCGGCCTCGGTGGTCACGCGAAAGGCCCAGCCGCGCGTTTGCGAGGCGTCGCTGGACAGCGTGAGGCAGGCAAAGCGCGACAGCTCGCCCGGGTGGGCGGGCTTGCCGTGGCGGCGCACGAACGCCGGCGTGGCCACGCAGCGGCGGCGGTTGTCGGCCAGCCGCACGCTCACCAAGGACGAGTCGGGCATGTCGCCCACGCGCACCGCGCAGTCGAAGCTCTCGCCGGTGACGTCGACCACGCGGTCGCTGAGGTTCAGCGAGATCGTCACCTCCGGGTGCAGCGCATGAAAGCGCGGCACCAGCGGCGCGACGTGGCGGCGCCCGAAGCCGGCCGGCGCGGTCACCCGCAAGTGCCCGCTGGCCTTGACGCCGCCGGCGCTCACGCTGGCCTCGGCGTTGGCGAACTCGGTGAGCAGCCGCTGGCAGTCTTCCAGGAAGGCGCTGCCCTCGTGCGTGAGGGTGATGCGCCGCGTGGTGCGCACCAGCAGCTTCACGCCCAGCCGCTCTTCCAGCGCATCGAGCCGGCGGCCCATGATGGCCGGCGCCACGCCCTCGGCCTTGGCCGCGGCGGTGAGCCCGCCCCGGGTGGCGACCGAGACGAAGGATTCGAGCTGCTTGAGACGGTCCATGGGCGGGGAACTATATCGCCCGCATTGCCCGTGCCACCCGTGCCACCCGTGCCGCCCTGCAGGTAGCCAGCGCGGCCTACTCGGGCCGCACGCCCGCCTCGCGCACCGCCGCGCCCCAGCGCGCGTGCTCTGCCTTGACGTACTGCGCCGCCTGCTCCGGGCTGCCGCCGACCGGCGTGCTGCCTTCGGCCAGCAGCTGCGCCACGGTGGCCGGCTTGGCCAGCGCCTTGTCGACGGCGGCATTGAGCTTCTTCACGATGTCGGGGGGTGTGCCGGCCGGCACCACCAGCGCCTTCCAGTCCACCGCCTCGAAGCCCTTGTAGCTCTCGCCCACGGTCGGCACCTCGGGCATCACCGGCAGGCGCTTGGCCGAGGTGACGGCCAGCGCGCGCAGCTTGCCGCCCTTCACCATCGACAGCGCGCCCTGCGGCGTCGCAAACATGTAGTCGGTCTGCCCGCCCAGCAGGTCGGTGATGGCGGGCGCGGCGCCCTTGTACGGCACGTTGAGCACCTTGAAGCCCGCGCGCTGCGCCAGCACTTCGCCGGCCATGTGGCCCAGCGTGCCGGTGCCCGCCAGCGCCTGCTTGATATCGCCCGGCCTGGCCTTGGCGGCCGCGATCAGCTCGGCCAGCGACTTGTAGGGCGCGTCCGCGCGCACCACCAGCACCACCGGCTGCGAGGCCACCACCGCCACCGGCACCAGGTCCTTCAGCGCGTCGTAGGGCATCTTGGGGAACAGCGTCGGGTTGATCGCCAGATTGGCGGTCTGCCCCAGGCCGACGGTGTAGCCGTCGGGCTTGGACTTGGCCACCACGTCCATGCCGATGTTGCCGTTGCCGCCCGCGCGGTTGTCCACGATGAAGCTCCAGTGGGTGTCTTCGGCCAGCTTCTGCGCGACCAGCCGCGCCACGATGTCGGTGGCGCCGCCGGGCGTGTAGGGCACGACCAGACGCACCGGCTTGTCGGGCCAGGCCGTGTCGGCAAGGGCAAGGGAAGGTGCGGCGCTCAGGCATGCGGCGGCCGCGGCGCACGCCATGAAGGCGCGCCGTGTGGTGAAAAACATGGGGTCAGTCTCCGAAGGTGATGTTGTGTGTGGCGAGCGCGGCGATTTCTTCATCGCTGTAACCCACTTCTTTGAGCAGCTCGCGGCTGTGCTCGCCGATGTGCGGCGGCTGCAGCCGGATGCCGGGGCGCTGCCCGTCCAGCGTGAACGGCGCAAGGGGCACCTTGGCCATGCTGCCGTCGTTCATGCGCACCGGCGCCAGGCCGCCGGTGGCGTTCAGGTGCGGGTCGTCGAACAGGTCCTGCGGCTTGGTGATGGGCGCGAAGGGCAGCTCGTTCTTCTCGAACACTGCCGCCAGCTCGGCCGCGCTGCGCATCGCCAGGTGCGAGCGCAGGATCGGCATCATCCATTCGCGCGCCAGCACGCGGTCGTTGTTGGTCTTCAGGCGCGGGTCGGCCAGCATGTCTTCCAGGCCGAAGGCCTTGCAGAAGATGGCCCACTGCTTGTCGCTCACGGCCGCCAGAAAGATCTGCTCGCCGTCCTTCACGGTGAACACGTCGTACACCGCCCAGGCCGAGATGCGGCTGGGCATCGGGTCGGCCGGCTTGCCGGTGGCGGCGAACTGCATCATGTGCTGCGCCACCAGGAACACGTTGTTCTCGAACAATGCCGACTGCACCTCGCAGCCCTTGCCCGTGAGCTCGCGTTGGCGCAGCGCCGCCATGGCGCCGATGGCACCGAACATGCCGCCCATGATGTCGTTCACGCTGGTGCCCGCGCGCAGCGGGTCGCCGGAGCGCCCGGTCATGTAGGCCAGGCCGCCCATCATCTGCACCACCTCGTCGAGCGCGGTGCGGTGGTCATAAGGGCCGGGCAAAAAGCCCTTGTGGCTCACGTAGATAAGACGCGGATTGAGCTTGGCCAACGTGTCGTAGTCGAGCCCCAGCTTCTTCATGGTGCCGGGCTTGAAGTTCTCGCTGACGATGTCGGCGGTGGCGATGAGCCGCAACGCGGCCTCCACGCCTTCGGGCTGCTTCAGGTCGAGCGCGATGCTCTTCTTGTTGCGGTTGAAGGTCGGGAAGAAGCCCGAGCCCGAGCCCAGCAGGCGGCGCGTGTTGTCGCCCTCGATGGGCTCGACCTTGATGACCTCCGCGCCCAGGTCGGCCAGCAGCAGGCCGCAGGTCGGGCCCATGACCATGTGGGTGAACTCGACGACGCGGATGCCGGCGTAGGGCAAGGGATTTGGCGTGGCTTCAGACATGTGCGATGTGTTCCTGGACGAAGCCCTTGGGCAGGCCGGCCTCGGGCGTCATGCCGTAGACCGGCTCGCCCGGCAGGCCGGCCATGAGCGGCGCGCGCGCCGCAATGATTTTTTGAATGTCGATGCCCGTGCGCACGCCCATCGCCTCGAACATGAACACCAGGTCTTCGGTGACCGCATTGCCCGAGGCGCCAGGTGCATACGGGCAGCCGCCGAGGCCGCCGAGCGAGGCGTCGAAAGTGCGCACGCCCTCGTCCCATGCGGCCAGGCAATTGGCAATGCCCAGGCCGCGCGTGTTGTGCATGTGGGCGGCGCCGGCGTGCGTGCCGATCTCCGCGCGCAAGCGCTTGAACAGCCGGCGCACCTGCGCGGGGTTGGCATAGCCCACGGTGTCCGACAGGCCCGACTCGTCCGCGCCCGCCTCGATGCATTGCACGGCCAGGCGGATCACCTCGTCTTCCGGCACCAGGCCCTGCAGCGTGCAACCGAAGGCGGTGGAAATGCCCGCCTCCAGCTTCACCTGCGGCGCGATGGCGCGGCGCAGGTCGGCAATGGCGCGCACCTCTTCCACCATCTCGGTGGGCGTCTTGCGCACATTGGCCAGCGAATGCGCCACGCTGGCCGACACCGGCATCGTGAGCTTGTGCACGCCCGCTTCCAGCGCGGCCTGCGCGCCCTTGCGGTTGGGCACCAGCGCCATCACCACCAGGCCGGGCAGCGTGACGGCGTGGCGCACCACGGCGGCGGCGTCGGCCATCTGCGGCAGCAGCTTCGCGGGCACGAAGGAAGCGACTTCGATCTCGCGCACGCCGGCGGCATAGAGCGCGTCGATCCAGCGCAGCTTGTGCGCCGTGGGCATGGTGGCCTTGACCGATTGCAGGCCGTCGCGCGGGCCGACCTCGCTGATGAGGACGTCGGGGGGTGTCATCGACTTTGTCTCCTTGGCGCGATCTGCGTGGACCGCTTGACAGTTCTATTAGACAGAACTAAATTCCGTTAAACAGAATTAGACCGCCGATCGACTTTCCCTGTCAAGCCCACCCATGCCCCGCAAAGCCCAGACCGAATCGGTGTCCGACCTCAACGCAGCCCCCGGCGGCGCCGCCGCGGTCGACCGCGCGCTGAGCCTGCTGTCGGCTTTTCAGCCGGGCGACGAGGCGCTGTCGCTTGCGCAGTTTGCAGAGCGCACGCAGCTCTACAAGAGCACGGTGCTGCGGCTGCTGGCCTCGCTGGAGCATGCGCGGCTGATTCGCCGCCAGAACGACGGCCGCTATGCGCTGGGCATGGAAATCGCGCGGCTGCACGGGCTCTATGCGGCGTCGCAGTCGCTTGACCGTATCGTTCTGCCGGTGCTGCGTGCGCTGGCGGCCGACACGGGCGAAAGCGCGGCGTACCACGTGCGCCAGGGCCAGGGCGACAGCTGGGCGCGGCTGTGTCAGTTCCGGGTCGACTCGTCGCATGTGGTGCGCGACCACGTGCGCGTGGGCGACCTGCTGCCCAACGACCGGGGCGCGGGCGCGCGCGTGCTGATCGCCTTCGGGCCCACAGCCGAGCTGCCGCGCGGCGGGAAGGAGCGCGCGCTGTACGACGGCATCCGCGCGCAGGGCTGGTGCGCGCTGGTGGGCGACCGCACGGCCGAACTGGCGGGCATCTCGGCGCCGGTGTTCCATGCGGACGGCAGCCTGGCGGCGGCCGTCACGCTGACCATGCCCGCGCACCGCTATGACGAGCGATACATCGCGCCGGTGCGTGCCGCGGCGAAGGAGCTGAGCGGGCAGGTCTGAAGGTCTTGCTCCTTCCCCTCCCGGGGGAAGGCTGGGATGGGGGCAGGCCTTCGATCAGGCGCCGCGCTTTTTCAGAAGCCGCCGTGCCCCCACCCCAGCCCTCCCCCAGCGGGGGAGGGAGCAAGAGCAAGCGCGCGGGTCATGGAGCGACCGCCTCGGCTTCCACCACCGTCGCCCGCACCATCCGCTTGAGCTCCGGTATGCACGACCCGCAGTTCGTGCCGCACTTCAACGCCCCCTGCAGCTTCGCCAGCCGCTCTTGCGGCGTGCCGCTGCAGCGCCCCAGCTCGGCCTGTATCGCCACGTCCGCCACGTTGAAACAGGTGCACACCGTCTTGCCGCGCGACTGCACAGCCACTGGCGCGTGGGCGCCCGACGACAGCAGCAGCCGGCCGTAGCTCTGCGCCGGCAGCTCTTCGCGCAGCAGCGTGGCGATCCAGGCCTCGGCGCTGGTGTCGCCGCCCAGCAGAAAGGCCTCTAGCCCGGCGCTGCCGTCGGCGCGGCGCACCAGCCGGGCGGAGCGGCGCTGGCCGCGGCCACGGTCGGCGTAGCGCAGGGTGTCGGCGGCCTGCAACCCGAGCAGGCATTCGATTCGCTCGACCACCGCGACCCGCGCGTCGTCGGGCGCATCGTGCGCGGCGGCGCGAAACAGGATGCCGCTGCGCTCTTCACCCTGCGTGTTGCCCACGAACGGCACGCAGGTTGCGAACGGGAACATCGCCATCAGCGGCTGCAGCGCGCGGTGTGCGGTCAGCGCCGTGTCGGGCGGCAGCCAGGCCATGGCCAGCAGCGACCACGGCAGCTCGGCCTTCAATATCTCTACCGGCGTGTGCTTCAGCTCGGGCTGCTTGGAGGTGGGGCAATACGCCGGCGTCGTCAGCGCGTTGATGCCCGCCAGCCGCGCGCCGTTCGACGCGCAGCCGCTCAGGTATTCCTCGCCCCAGTGCATCGCGACGAAGGCCTGGTTCAGCCTCACCTCGGCGCTGGCGCGTGCCGGCAGCAGGATCGAGCCGCGCCTGGAGCTCAGGTGCACCAGGTCGCCTTCCTGGATCTGGCGGCGCGCCATGTCCTGCGCATGCATCTGCACCATCGGTTCCGACACATGCCCGAACAGCCGCCCGGCGGTGCCGGTGCGGCTCATGCCGTGCCACTGGTCGCGCAGGCGGCCGGTGTTCAGCGCGAAGGGGTAGCGTGCCTCGCGGGGCTCGGCCACCGGCGCGTAGACGGTGTCGACGAAGCGGGCGCGACCGTCGGGCGTGGGGAACACGCCGTCTTCGTAGAGCCGCACGCGGCCGGTGCGCTCGCCTGGCTTCAGCGGCCATTGCTGCGGGCCGTCGGTTTCGAGCATCGCGTAGCTCAGGCCGGTAATGTCCAGGTCGCGCCCGCGGGTCGATTCGCGGTGCTCGTTCCACACCTGCTCGGGCGTCTCGTACGGAAACAGCGTGCTCGGGCGGCCCCATTGCTGTTCGAGCCGCTGCGCGAAGGCCACCGCAATCGACCAGTCGTTGCGCGCCTCGCCCGGCGCCGGCACGGCCGCGCGCACGCGCGAGATGCGGCGCTCGCTGTTGGTCACGGTGCCTTCTTTTTCGCCCCAGGTGGTGGCGGGCAGCAGCAGGTCGGCAAAGGCGCAGGTGGCGGTGGTGGCAAAGGCCTCCTGCACCACCACGAATTCGGCGCGCTCCAGCGCGCGGCGCACCGTGGCCTGGTCGGGCATCGACTGCGCCGGGTTGGTGCAGGCGATCCACAGCGCGCGAATCTCGCCGTCGGCCGCGGCCTGGAACATCTCGATGGCCGTCTTGCCCGGCTTCTCGGGCACCGACGGCACGCCCCACAGCGCGGCCACTTCGGCGCGGTGCGCGGGGTTGGCCAGGTCGCGGTGCGCGCTCAGCAGATTGGCCAGGCCGCCCACTTCGCGCCCGCCCATCGCGTTGGGCTGCCCGGTGAGCGAGAAGGGCCCGGCGCCGGGCCGGCCGATCTGCGCGGTTGCCAGGTGCAGGTTGATGAGCGCCGCATTCTTCGCGGTGCCGCTCGACGACTGGTTCAGGCCCTGGCAGTACAGGCTCAGCGAGGCTGCCGAGGTGGCAAAGAGCCGCGCCGCAGCGAACAGGTCTTCCTTCGCGATGCCGCACACCTGCGCCACCTTGTCGGGCGTGCAGTCGCGCACCGTGGCCTTCAGCGCGTCGAAACCATGGGTGTGGGCAGCGATGTAGCGCGCGTCGGTCCAGCCTTCACTCAGCATGAGGTGCAGCATGCCGTTGAACAGCATCACGTCGGTGCCGGGCTGAATGGGCAGGAACAGGTCGGCAATTTCGACCGTGTCGGTGCGGCGCGGGTCGGCCACGATGATCTTCAGTGCCGGGTTCGCGGCCTTCGCGTCCTCGATGCGGCGAAACAGAATGGGGTGCGCCCACGCCGTGTTGCTGCCCACGATGAACAGGCACTGCGCATGCTTCAGGTCGTCGTAGCAGGCCGGCGGCGCGTCGGCGCCCAGCGTCTGCTTGTAGCCGGCCACCGCGCTGCTCATGCACAGGCGCGAGTTGGTGTCGATGTTGTTGGTGCCCAGCAGGCCCTTGGCAAGCTTGTTGAAGACGTAGTAGTCCTCGGTGAGCAACTGGCCCGACACGTAGAAGCCGACCGCGTCCGGCCCGTGGTCGCGCACCACCTGCGCGAACTTGCCGGCGGCGTTGTCCAGCGCGGTGTTCCAGGTCACGGGGGTGTGCGCCTCGCCGCGCGACAGGCGCTGCAGGGGCTGCAGCAGCCGCGTCTGCCGCGTGACGGTGGCGCTGGCCGTGAGGTGCAGCGTCGAGCCCTTGGTGCACAGGCGGCCGAAGTTGGCCGGGTGGTCGGGGTCGCCGCGCACGCCGGTGATTTCGGCCCCCCGTGATTCGATGACCACGCCGCACCCGACGCCGCAATACGGGCAGGTGGATTTCGTTTCGCGCAATGCGCCGGCTTCCTCCAAGGGAATGGCGGCGCTGGCGGCGGCGGTGATGTGCACGCTGCTGGCCTTCACCCTAGGCCTCGTCTGCAGCGAAGCAGCGCTCGGCCGGCGCAGGCCGATGCTTCACCTCGTCGCGCGTGGGCAGGCCCTTGTCCTTGTTCCCGACCGAAAAGTGCTGGCCGAACATCAGCGTGTCGCGAATGTCGTGCACGCTGCGCCCGTCGCGCAGCAGCTCGAAGTACCAGCCGCCGTCCACCGTGTCGCCGTACAGGCAGGCGCCCACCAGCTTGTCGTCCTTGATCACCAGCTTCTTGTAAACGCCGCCGAAGGGGTCGCTCATGACGATTTCTTCCGTGCCTTCGCCGCCCTTGAAGTCGCCCGCGCTGAACAGGTCGATGCCCGTCACCTTGAGCTTGGTGGAGGTGAGCGAACCCAGGTAGCGGCCGATGCCCGACTGCGCCAGGTGGTTGGCCGCCACCTTGGCCTGCTCGAACAGCGGCGCCACCAGGCCATAGGCAATGCCGCGGTGCGCCGCGCATTCGCCGACCGCGTAGATGCGCGCGTCGGTCACGGTCTGCAGGGTGTCGCTCACCACGATGCCGCGCTCGCAGTGCAGGCGCATCGTCTCGGCCAGTGCCACGTTGGGTCGAATGCCCACGGCCATTACCACCAGGTCGGCCGGCAGCGCCGTGCCGTCCTTGAACTGAACCGCCTTCACGCGGCCTTCGTCGTTGCCCACGAAGGCCTGCGTGTTCGCACCCATCAGAAAGTGCAGGCCGCGCGCCTCCAGCGAGGTGCGCAGCAGGCCGCCGGCCACCCTGTCGAGCTGGCGCTCCATGAGCCAGTGCGACGCGTGCACCACGGTCACATGCATGCCGCGGCGCATCAGGCCGTTGGCCGCTTCCAGGCCCAGCAGCCCGCCGCCGATGACCACCGCGTGCCGGTGCGTCTTCGCGGTTTCGATCATCTGCTCGGTGTCGGCAATGTCGCGGTAGGCGATCACGCCCTCTAGCTCCTTGCCGGGCAGCGGCAGCAGGAACGGGTTGGAGCCGGTGCACATCAGCAGGCGGTCGTAGGCGGCCTCGGTGCCATCGTCGGCACGCACGATGCGTTTGACGCGGTCGACCTCGACCACCTTCTTGCCCGCGTGCAGCGTGATGTGGTTGTCGGTGTACCAGGCCCAGCTGTTGAGCACGATCTCGTCGATCGTCTGCTCGCCGGCCAGCACCGGCGACAGCAGGATGCGGTTGTAGTTGGGATGCGGCTCCGCGCCGAAGACGGTGATGTCGTAGAGCTCCGGCGCGATCTTCAGCAGCTCTTCGAGCGTGCGCACGCCGGCCATGCCGTTGCCGACCATCACCAGTTTCATTTTCTTCATGGCGGACCTTTGCTGGGTTCGAGCGAACGAGAGCCCGCGGCGCACCGCATGCACCGCGCCGTCGTCCGTGGGGGCAACGTTGCGACGCCGGCCGGCCGGCTGTCGCTGCGTCAGGCGGCGGTTTTTTCCACGTGCGCCTGGCGCGTGTAGAGAAAGTCGATCACCGCCTTGCGCGCATGCACATAGGCCGGGTCTTCGGCCAGCGCGACGCGGTTGCGCGGGCGCGGAATGTTCACCGACAGCACGTCGCCGATGGTGGCGGCCGGGCCGTTGGTGAGCATCACGATGCGGTCGCTCAGCAGCACCGCCTCGTCGACGTCGTGCGTGACCATGACCACCGTGCTGTGCGTCTTCTGCACGATGGCGAGCAGCTCGTCCTGCAGCTTGGCGCGGGTGAGGGCGTCCAGCGCGCCGAAGGGCTCGTCCATCAGCAGCACCTTGGGCTCCATCGACAGCGCGCGTGCAATGCCCACGCGCTGCTTCATGCCGCCGGAGATTTCGCCGGGGCGTTTTTGCGCTGCGGGCGTGAGGCCGACCAGCGCCAGTGCGGCGTCGGTGCGTGCGCGCAGCTGCGCTTTGCTTTCGTTGGCCGCGAACACGCGCTCGACCGCGAGGTACACGTTCTCGAAGCAGGTGAGCCACGGCAGCAGCGAGTGGTTCTGGAACACCACCGCGCGCTCCGGGCCGGGGCCTTTTATTTCGCGGTTGGCGCACAGCAGCACGCCTTGCGTCGGCGCGGTCAGTCCGGCAATGAGGTTCAGCAGCGTCGACTTGCCGCAGCCCGAGTGGCCGATGAGCGTGATGAACTCGCCCTTGGCGACATTCAGGTTGATGTCGCGCAGCGCAAGAAAGCTCCCCTTGGCCGTCTTGAAGCGCTGTTCGACGCCGTGAATTTCGATGTACTTGGCGGACCGATCGTCCTGGGCCTGTGGAAGGGTCATGACTTCACCTCTTCGAACGTGAATGCGGTAGCGAGCTTGATGAGCGCGAACTCCAGCACCAGGCCGACGATGCCGATCACGAAGATCGCAATGATGATGTTGGCCACGTTGAGGTTGTTCCACTCGTCCCACACCCAGAAGCCGATGCCCACGCCGCCCGTGAGCATCTCGGCCGCCACGATCACCAGCCACGCGGTGCCCACGGCCAGCCGCACGCCGGTGAGCATGTAGGGCAGCACCGCGGGAAACAGGATCTTGGTGAGGATCTTCCACTCGCTCAGGTTCAGCACCTTGGCCACGTTCATGTAGTCGCTGGGCACGCGCTGCACGCCCACGGCGGTGTTGATGACCATCGGCCAGATCGAGCAGATGAAGATGGTCCAGATGGCCGCCGGGTTGGCGCCCTTGAACACCAGCAGGCCGATGGGCAGCCACGCGAGCGGCGACACCGGGCGCAGCAGGCTGATCAGCGGGTTGAACATGCGCGAAAGAAACTCGAAGCGCCCGATGGCAAAGCCCGCCGGAATGCCCACCAGTGCCGCCAGCCCGAAGCCCAGCGCCACCCGCTGCAGCGACGACAGCACGTTCCAGCCCACGCCCTGGTCGTTCGGGCCCTTGCTGTAGAACGGATCGCTGAACACGGTGACGGCCTGGTGCCATGTGGCAAGCGGCGTGGGAAAGCCGGTGGTGCTGCTCATGGCCACCAGCTCCCACACCAGCAGCAGCAAGCCGAAGCCCGCCAGCGGCGGCAGCACGCGCATCCAGAAGGCGCGCAGATCCAGCGGTGTGCGTTGGCTTTGCTCCCTCTCCACTCTGGGGAGAGGGCTGGGGTGAGGGGCCGCTTCGGCGCGGGGGGTGCTTTCAACCCGGCCTTCTCCCGCACGCGGGAGAGGAAGCGAGGCGTCCAGGGGCGAATGAAATACAGCGCTGACCATGGTGTGTTTCTCCTCAGGCATGAAGCTTGAATGACTCGGCGTACTTCTTCGGGTCCTTGCCGTCCCAGACCGTGCCGTCGAACAGCTTGCTGGTGCGCATGGTGTCCTTGGGCACGGGCGTCTGGGTGGCGGCGGCGGCCTGCCTGTAGATGTCGATGCGGTTGATCTCGGTGGCCACCTTCAGGTAGTCGGGGTGTTCCTTCAGCAGGCCCCAGCGCTTGTGTTGCGTGAGGAACCACATGCCGTCCGACAGGTACGGAAAGTTCACCGCGCCGTCGCCGTAGAACTTCATGTGGTTGGGGTCGTCCCAGCTCTTGCCCAGACCATTGGTGTAGCGGCCCAGAATGCGCTGGTTGATGGCGTCCACGCTGGTGTTGACGTAGCTCTTGTCGGCAATGGTTTCGGCCATCTTGTTCTTGTTCTGCAGGCCGGCGTCGATCCACTTGCTGGCCTCCAGAATGGCCGCGGTCACGGCGCGCGCGGTGTTGGGGTACTTCTTGACGAAGTCGCCGGTGGTGCCGAGCACCTTCTCGGGGTGGTCCTTCCAGATGTCCTGCGTGGTGATGGCGGTGATGCCGATGCCGTCCATGATCGCGCGCTGGCCCCAGGGCTCGCCCACGCAGTAGCCGTCCATGTTGCCGATGCGCATGTTGGCCACCATCTGCGGGGGCGGCACGGTGATGTTCTTCACGTCCTTGAACGGATCGATGCCGGCCGAGGCGAGCCAGTAGTACAGCCACATGGCGTGCGTGCCGGTGGGAAATGTCTGGGCGAAGGTGTATTCGCGCTTCTCGCTGGCGATGAGCTTGGCCAGCGACGCGGCATCGACCGCGCCCTTGTCGGCCAGCTTCTTGGACAGCGTGATGGCCTGGCCGTTGTTGTTCAGGGTCATGAGCACGGCCATGTCTTTTTTCGGGCCGCCCGCGCCCACGTGCACGCCGTAGACCAGGCCGTAGAGCACATGGGCGAAGTCGAGTTCGCCGTTGACCAGCTTGTCGCGCACGCCGGCCCAGCTGGCCTCCTTGCTGGGGACGATCTTCACGCCGTACTTCTTGTCGATGCCCAGCACCGAGGCCATGACCACGCTGGCGCAGTCGGTCAGCGGAATGAAGCCGATCTTCACTTCTTCCTTTTCGGGCCTGTCCGAGCCCTGGGCCCAGACGGCCGCGCGCAGGGCAGGGTCGATGCCCACGGCACCGATGGCGGCGGCTTGCAGTACGCGGCGTCGGCTGAGGCGGCTTGTGAGCGGATCGGTCATGGGGCGGGGCTCCGGTTGAAGACGAACGAACAAAAAGACAGAAACGAAAAGACAAAAACGAAAAGGCGTCCGCACCGCGCAGGGGCTGCTCGAAAACGAGCCCTTGCGGGATGGGGACGCCTTTGTCCGGTCGGTGGCAAACACCCGTCATTGGGTGCCGCCTGCCTGAAGACCTATCGGGGGTCTATGGGCTGGTCGCTTGCAAGCGGTGTGCCAGCCTTGCCGGATGCCTGGTTGCTAGCAAAAAAGGAGCGGAATACGACCGCTTGATGCGGGTGATGCGGGTGATGCGGGGTGATGAGAGTTCTGAACGGCACGCGAACCACTGTGGGCACGCTTGTTGTGCGCCGCACCAAGTTGAGCGGCTTCGCTGCCTCAACGCTGCGGTGCGCGCTCCGGCATGGGCAGGTAGTCGGCCATGGCAAGCATCGACTCCGCCACGTCGACCAGCCGCCGGTTCTGGTTCATGGCGGTCTGGCGCAGCATCTTGTGCGCCTCTTCCTCGCTGAGGCGGCGGTGCGCCATCAGCAGGCCCTTGGCGCGCTCGACGATCTTGCGTTCGTTGAGCGAGGCGCGCACGGTCTCCAGCTCGTCGCTCATGGCCTGCAGCCGGTGCGACTGCTCGTGGACCATGTCCAGCACCGAACGCTCCAGGTGCCGCCCGAACTGCGCGGGCGCGGCGGCCTGGGCGTCGGCGTCGTCGAAGAACAGGGCGCTGGCCTGCGGCACCAGCGTGTCCAGCAGGCGCTGGTAGTCCTGCAGTTCGCTGCGCGCCTGCGCGGTCTTGCGTTCGCACAGCGCGCGCAGGTCGGCGGCCAGGCGGTCTTCCACCGTCTTCATGGCGTCGATGCGGCGGGTGCAGCAGTCGAACCAGGCCTGGCTCAGCGGGGCATCGGCGGGTCCGGCGCTGGCGCCGCGCCGGCGCATGCGCTCCAGCTCGGCCAGCAGGGCGTCGGGCTGGCTGTCGCGCCAAAGGGCGAGCACGGCGTCGCCCGAGAAGTCGGTGAAGACCTGGAAGCAGCGCTCCTGCGATTCGATGAGGTGCAGCCAGTGCAGGCGTTGCGCGTCGTCGCTGTTTCCCAGTGCCAGCGCCGCGGCGCCAAAGGCACGCTCCTGGCCGGCAAATTCCTTGCCCTGCATGAAATTGAACATGGCCACCAGCAGGCGCGAAATTTCGGGGTCGTTGGCGCCGTCGGCCGCCTCGAACACCACCGACAGCAGCCCCGCGACCAGCTTGGCGTAGGCGGCCACGGCCTGCGCCGGCTTGAGCGCGAGGGCGTCGACCCGTTTGCGCAGCGCGGGCAGGGCGTCCAGCCCCGGCAGCACGAAGGCGATGCGGCTGAACAGGCGCGCGCCGTTGCCCGCGCCGGCGCCGCCGTGGCTGTCGGTTTCGAGCTGGTCGAAGCCCGCGCGCACCGCCTGCTCGAGCGCCAGGCACTCGGCGATCTGCGGGCCGCGCTGCTCGGCGAAGCGGCTGCCGCGCGTGGCAAGGAAGATGTTCGACATGCCGCGCTCGCGCTGCAGTGCGTGCACCAGGCGGCCGATCACGCCCACCAGTTCGCTGGTGCGGGCGAGTTGGTCGAGCTCGTCGATTTCGCAGCGGCGGGCGGCAATGAGGAAGTTCAGTCCGGATGTCATGGTGGGGGGCAGGCGGCACAAACGGCGCAAACGGCGCAAGTAGCGCAAGCAGCGCAAGGGGGTGCCCAGTGTGCCTGCAACATCCGTGCCCCACTGGGTTGCCCGGCCTTGCCGCTTGCCCTTTGGCGGGCGGGCGCTGCGGGCGCCACCTACACTCGGCGGCATGCTCTTGTTGGGAATCGAATCATCCTGCGATGAAACCGGCGTGGCGCTGGTCGAGTCGTTCGGCGACGCGCTGCCGCTGCTGCGTTCGCACGCGCTGCACAGCCAGATCGCCATGCACCAGGCCTACGGCGGCGTGGTGCCCGAACTGGCCAGCCGCGACCACATTCGCCGCGTGCTGCCGCTCACCGAGGCCGTCATGGCCGAGGCCGGCCGCTCGCTGGCCGAGATCGACGTGGTGGCCTACACGCGCGGCCCCGGCCTGGCCGGTGCGCTGCTGGTGGGCGCCGGCGTGGCCTGCGCGCTGGGCGTGGCGCTGGGCAAGCCGGTGCTGGGCGTGCATCACCTCGAAGGGCACCTGCTGTCGCCGTTTCTGAGTGCCGATCCGCCGGAGTTTCCGTTCGTGGCGCTGCTGGTGTCGGGCGGCCATACGCAGCTGATGCGCGTCGACGGCGTGGGGCGCTACGCGCTGCTCGGCGAAACCATCGACGACGCGGCCGGCGAGGCCTTCGACAAGAGCGCCAAGCTCATGGGCCTGCCGTACCCCGGAGGCCCGTGGCTCGCCAAGCTGGCCGAAGAGGGCAATGCCACCGCCTTCAAGCTGCCGCGCCCGCTGCTGCACAGCGGTGACCTCGATTTTTCCTTTGCCGGCCTGAAGACGGCCGTGCTCACCCAGGCCAAGAAGCTTGGCGATCAGCTCGAAGCGAACAAGGCCGACCTGGCCGCGTCCACGCAGGCGGCCATCGTCGAGGTGCTGCTGAAGAAGTCGCTTGCCGCGCTCGCGCAGACCGGGCTGCAGCGCCTGGTGGTGGCGGGCGGGGTGGGGGCCAACAAGAACCTGCGCGAGCAGCTGAACGCCGCCTGCGCCAAGCGCAATGTGCGGGTGCACTACCCCGAGCTGCACCTGTGCACAGACAACGGCGCCATGATCGCCATGGCCGCGGCCATGCGGCTGCAGTCGGGCCTGTCGCAGGCCAGCGAGCGCTATGCCTTCGACGTCAAGCCGCGATGGCCCATGGCGTCGCTGTCGGGCGAAGGGCTCCTACCGGAGACTGCGTGACAGGTTGGGCTTGAAGTTGGGATTGACGCCCGCGGCCGAGCGATGGCAGCGGCAGCACGTCGAGCATGTTGCGCCACAGCTGGCGCCATTGGGGCCAGTCGTGGCCACCTTCGGTGGTGAACACCTGGCCGGAGGGAAGCGCGTCCGCCAGCAGCTTGTGGTTGTTGACGAAGCGGTCTTCCAGGCCGAAGCCCAGGTACAGCGGCGGCAAATTCTTCACGGGCTGGTCCTTCAGGTACTGCTGGAAGAAGGGCCACAGCTTGCGGTCGGGTTCCTCGTCGGGCTGCGGACCGGTAGGCGCTTGCCACGTGCGAAGGCCGCCGGCTTTCTTGATTTCCGCGCCGAGCACGCGGCGGCCCAGGTAGGGCGCAAGCGCCACGATGCCGTCCACCGACCCCGGCCTGGCCAGTTCATGAATCAGGGCGCCAAAGCCGCCAATGGAAATGCCCACCAGCCAGATCGACTTGTAGCCCCTGGCGCGTTGGGGCTCGATGACGTCGGTGTGCAACCGTTCGCTCAGCGTCTGCTCGTAGTAGTAGGAAACGTCTGCGTCGACCAGCAGGGAATCGGCTGCCAGGTGGCGCTCCCGCACCGCGCTGATGAAACCCTCTCGCTCGAACTCGTCGGGCTTGAGGTAGGCGCCCGGCAGGAAGATCAGCAGCGTGTCCGACTGTTCGTCGGGGTTGGCGGGTTGCAGGTGTGTGTTCATGGTGCCGTGAGAGGGCACCCGACACGCACCGTCATGGACTCGATGCGTACACGAGACGCCCACGAAGAAGAAAGTACTAAGAAAACGTCACATGATGTGACGTTATGCGGCCCTATTGTGAATAGGGAGCATGATCAAAGTCAAAAAGTACCTTTGCTGACACTTTCTTCTTGTGGGCTTCAGCCGAACTAGTTGATTTGCAACTGTGCGGCCTGGCTCACCGGAACGCGCTTGCCGAGCTTCAGCGTGAGCACGCCGTTCTCCAGCTTGGCATCGCTCGTGGTCACGTCGATGTCCAGCGGCAGCTCGTACGCGGCCTTGAACTGGCGCTTGGCTTCGGCCTTGCTGTCGATGCGCACCACGGCGCCTTCGATGCTGATGGCGAGGTCTTCACGCGCCAGGCCCGGCACGTCGAGCGACAGCGTCCAGCTGGTGTCGTCCTGCTCCACGAGCGGCGAGCGGCGGGTGCCTGCGAAGGCTTCGCTGGCGAAGCGTTCGAAGGCGCGGTCATAGGCGCGGGGAACGAAGCGGGCGGTGCGAACGGTGGGGGCGAAAAACATGATGAAGAACTCCTGAATCAACACAATGAGGACAAGGAATGTGTGTCCCTTACACTGCGCGGCCGTTCAATCGTGAGTGCCGCTTGACACCTCATCTAGGCGCAGTGGCAAGCGTTTCAAGACAATGACTTCCCCCTTTATTTGGCGCCGCGAGGCCTTGAAATTCGCGGCGCTGGCGCTATGCGCGAAGCCGTTTTCCGCGCTCGCGCAGGCCAGCCCTTCGGTCCCTGCCGCCCCCATCCGCCTGGCCCTCATCGAGAGCATGAGCGGTCCGTTCGCCAATACCGGCGAGGCGGTGTTTCGCAACCTGCTGTGGGCGGTGGAGCGTGTGAACGCGCGCGGCGGCGTGAAGCTGACGGGCGTTCCCGGCGGCGCACGGCCGCTGCAACTCGACCGCTACGACAGCAAGGGGCAGAACGAAGAGGCGCTCTCCGCATTGCGCGCCGCGATGGACGACGGCGCGCGCATCGTGCTGCAGGGCAACTCGTCTGCCACCGCGTCGGCGCTGGTCGATGCGGTCGACAAGAACAACGAGCGCGACCCTTCTCGCCGCATGATCTTTCTGAACTACGCCGCGGTCGACCCGGCGCTCACCAACGAGCGCTGCAGCTTCTGGCACTTTCGCTTCGACGCGCATGCCGACATGCGCGTGGCCGCGCTCATGGCCGCGGTGAAGGACGACAGCGCGCTCAGGCGCGTGTACCTCATCGGTCAGGACTACAGCTTTGGCCAGGCCGTGCTGCGCGAGTCGCGCCGCCAGCTCGGCGTGCAGCGCCCCGACGTGGAGATCGTGGGCGACGAACTTCACCCGATGGGCAAGGTGAAAGACTTCGCGCCCTACGCCAGCAAGATCATCGCGAGCGGCGCGCAGGCCGTGGTCACCGGCAACTGGGGCAACGACCTCACGCTGCTGGTGAAGGCCGCGCGCGAAGCCGGTTTCAACGGCACCTTCTATACCTTCTACGGCAATGCACTGGGCGCGCCGGCCGCCATCGGCGACGCGGGTATCGGCCGCGTGATCGCGGTGGCCGACTGGCTGCCGAACGTGCAGACGGCGCAGTCGGAGGCGTTCTACCGCGCCTTTCGCGCGCGCTTTCCCAAGCCGGCCGACGACTATGTGCACATGCGGCTGCAGTTGATGATCGAGTCGCTCGTGCAGGCCGCCGAGCGCGCCGGCAGCGTCGACGCGGTGCCGCTCGCCCGCGCGCTGGAGCAGGCCGACGTGAGCCTGTACGGCCAGCGCGGTCGCATGCGCGCCGCCGACCACCAGTTCCAGCAGCAGCTGGTGGTGGGCGTGATGGACCGCCAGGGCAGGCCGGGCGTGCAGTTCGATGTCGAAGGCTCGGGCTACGGATTTCGCGTGGTGAAGACCATTGCCGCCGAACGCGCCGAGCTGCCGACCTCATGCAAGATGAAGAGATATTGAAGACCCCCCACAGGACCCACAGACATGCGTGAAGCCATCCACAACCTCGAAGCCTCCAAGATCCGCGAAGTCGCCAATGCCGGCATGGGCCGTGACGACGTGCTGGCCTTCTGGTTCGGCGAAAGCGACGAAGTGACGCCCGAGGTGATCCGCCAGTCGGCCATCGAATCGCTGCAGCGCGGCGAGACCTTCTACGCGCACAACCTCGGCCTGCCCGAGCTGCGCGAAGCCATTGCGCGCTACACCAGCGCGCTGCATCCGGTGGTGCAGGCCTCGCGCATCGCCGTCACGTCGGGCGGCGTGAGCGCGCTGATGCTGGCCATCCAGGCGCTGGTCGATGCGGGCGACGAAGTGGTGGCCGTGACGCCGGTGTGGCCCAACCTCACGGCGCAGCCCGCGATCATGGGCGCGCAGGTGCGCACGCTGCCGCTGGTGCCGGTGAACGGGCAATGGACGCTCGACCTGGGCGCGCTGCGCGCGGCGGTCACTTCGAAAACGAAGCTGCTGATCGTCAACGCGCCCAACAACCCCACGGGCTGGACCATGACGCGCGACGAGCAGCAGGCCGTGCTCGACCACTGCCGTCAGACCGGCACCTGGATCCTGGCCGACGAGGTGTACGAGCGCCTCTACTTCGAGCCGACACCCAACGCCTGCGCGCCGAGCTTTCTGGACATCTCCAAGCCCGACGACCGCCTGGTGGTGACGCACAGCTTTTCGAAGAGCTTTCTCATGACCGGCTGGCGCCTGGGCTGGCTGGTGCTGCCGCCGTCGATGGTGGAGGGCATCGGCAAGCTGATCGAGTTCAACACCTCGTGCGCCAGCGTGTTCACGCAGCGCGCGGCCATCACCGCCATTGCGCACACGAGCGAGATCACGCCGCGCGTGGTGGCGCACCTGAAGCTGTGCCGCGATACGCTGGTGCCGCTGCTGGCCGCGCTGCCGGGTGTGCAGGTGGCGCCAGCCAAGGGCGGCATGTACGCCTTCTTCCGGCTCGAGGGCTTCGACGATTCCTTCGAGGTGGCCAAGCGATTGGTGGTCGAGGCCGGCCTGGGCCTGGCGCCGGGCAATGCCTTCGCGCCCGAGGCGCAAGGCTGGCTGCGTTGGTGCTTCGCCTCGAAGGATCCGCAGCGGCTGGTGAAGGGCGTGGAGCGCCTGCGCCACTGGCTGGCGGAACAGCCGCAGCGCAAGGGCTGAACACAGCCGCGCATGCGAGGCCCGACGAAGTCGCGGCCCCTTCATGAAACACCGAGGAACCGGCTTTGCCGGGCCTCAGGTGTTGCCCCCGGTAGGGGGTAGGAGTAGCGACACGAAGTGCGCGCAGCCTGGGGGCGAGCCTAATTCTTACCGAGGAACCGGCTTTGCCGGGCCTCAGGTGTTGCCCCCGGTAGGGGGTAGGAGGAGCGACGCGAAGTGCGCGCAGCCTGGGGGCGAGCCTTGTCCAGGCTATAATCCCGAGGCTTTGCATGCCGCAAGGCGCACGGTGAGGGCAGTTCCAGCGCTCACCGCAAGTCAAATATCCCGGAACAAGGAAATTTCAAATGATCGCAGCCTCCATCAAGGCCGAAGTCGTCAAGGACAACGCCCGCGCCGCCAACGACACCGGTAGCCCGGAAGTCCAAGTCGCACTGCTGACCGCCCGCATCAACGAGCTCACCCCCCACTTCAAGACCCACGCCAAGGACCACCACGGTCGTCGCGGTCTGCTGCGCATGGTGAGCCGCCGCCGCAAGCTGCTGGACTACCTCAAGTCCAAGAACGCTGAACGTTACACCGCGCTGATCGCCAAGCTGGGTCTGCGCAAGTAATTCGAATCGCATGAAAAAACGCCTGGGTTAGTCCGCTAGCTCAGGCGTTTTTTACTTCGCGATCCACTTTTCGGAGTGCCCAAACAGAGCGAAGCTGTGTCATTCCAATGAAGTTCGGTCGATCTTCATTGGAATGGCATCGTGTTCTGAGAAGCCTCCGGCCCCTGCAGATCCTGTGTGGTCTGCTATCAAAACAGGAGCTAACATGAGCCTCTTCAACAAAGTCACCAAGTCGTTCCAATGGGGCGACAAGACCGTCGTCATGGAAACGGGCGAAGTCGCCCGCCAAGCCAATGGCGCTGTGCTGGTCGACATCGACGGCACCGTGATCCTGGCGACCGTGGTCGCCTCCAAGTCGGCCAAGCCGGGCCAGGATTTCTTCCCGCTGACCGTCGACTACATCGAGAAGACCTACGCCGCCGGCAAGATCCCCGGCAGCTTCTTCAAGCGCGAAGCCAAGCCCAGCGAACACGAAACGCTGACCAGCCGCCTGATCGACCGCCCGATCCGCCCGCTGTTCCCCGAAGGCTTCCTGAACGAAGTGCACGTGGTCATCCACACGGTGTCGCTCAACCCTGAAGTCGACGCCGACATCGCCGCCATGATCGGCGTGAGCGCCGCTCTGTCGATCTCTGGCATTCCGTTCAGCGGCCCGATCGGTGCTGCTCGCGTGGGCTACATCAACGGCCAGTACGTGCTGAATCCGGGTCAGACGGCCCGCAAGGATTCGCAGATGGACCTCGTCGTGGCCGGCACGCAAGCCGCCGTGCTGATGGTCGAGTCCGAAGCCAAGCAACTGAGCGAAGAAATCATGCTCGGCGGCGTGGTGTTCGGCCACGAACAAGCCGGCATCGCCATCAACGCGATCCATGAACTCGTGCGCGACGCCGGCAAGCCGGTGTGGGACTGGCAGGCACCGGCCGAAGACGAAGCCTTCGTTGCCAAGGTCAAGGGCCTGGCCGAAGAAAAGCTGCGCGCCGTGTACCAGATTCGCAGCAAGCAAGCCCGCACCCAGGCCCTGCGCGAAGCCAATGCCAGCGTGATGGCCTCGCTCAAGGAAAGCGGCGAGCCCTTCGATTCGGGCAAGGTCAACGACCTGCTGTTCTCGATCGAATCGAAGATCGTGCGCAGCCAGATTTTGTCGGGCGAACCCCGCATCGACGGGCGCGACACGCGCACCGTGCGTCCCATCGAAATCCGCAACTCGGTGCTGCCCCGCACCCACGGTTCGGCCCTGTTCACGCGCGGTGAGACGCAGGCGCTGGTCATCACCACGCTGGGCACCGAACGCGACGCACAGCGCATCGACGCGCTGGCCGGCGAGTACGAAGACCGCTTCCTGTTCCACTACAACATGCCTCCCTTCGCCACCGGCGAAGTGGGCCGCATGGGCTCGACCAAGCGCCGCGAAATCGGCCACGGCCGCCTGGCCAAGCGCGCGCTCGTCGCCGTGCTGCCGACCAAGGAAGAGTTCCCGTACACCGTGCGCGTGGTGTCGGAAATCACCGAGTCGAACGGTTCGTCGTCGATGGCTTCGGTCTGCGGCGGCTGCCTGTCGATGATGGACGCCGGCGTGCCCATGAAGGCGCACGTGGCCGGCATCGCCATGGGCCTGATCAAGGAAGACAACCGCTTCGCGGTGCTGACCGACATCCTGGGCGACGAAGATCACCTGGGTGACATGGACTTCAAGGTTGCCGGCACCACCAACGGCATCACCGCGCTGCAGATGGACATCAAGATCCAGGGCATCACCAAGGAAATCATGCAGGTCGCACTGGCGCAAGCCAAGGAAGCGCGCATGCACATTCTGGGCAAGATGCAGGAAGCCATGGGCGAGGCCAAGGCGGAGGTGTCGACCTTCGCGCCGCGCCTGACCACGCTGAAGATCAATCCCGAGAAGATCCGCGACGTGATCGGCAAGGGCGGCTCGGTCATCCGTGGCCTGCAGGAAGAAACCGGCACGACGATCAACATCGACGAAGACGGCACCATCACCATCGCCTCGACCGATCCGGAAAAGGCCGAACTGGCCAAGCGCCGCATCGAGCAGATCACGGCGGAAGTCGAAATCGGCAAGGTCTACGAAGGCCCGGTCACCAAGATCCTGGACTTCGGCGCGCTCATCAACCTGCTGCCCGGCAAGGACGGCCTGCTGCACATCAGCCAGATCGCGCACGAACGCGTCGAGAAGGTGACCGACTATCTGAGCGAAGGCCAGATCGTGAAGGTCAAGGTTCTGGAAACCGACGAAAAGGGCCGCGTCAAGCTGTCCATGAAGGCCCTGACCGAGCGTCCGGCCGGCATGGAATACAGCGAGCGTCCGCCGCGTGAAGACCGTGGTGGTGACCGCGGCGACCGTGGCGGCGACCGCCGCGAGCGTTCGGACCGCGGCGGCGATCGTGGTGGTGACCGTGGCGAGCGTGCACCGCGCTTCAACGACCAGCAGCAACAGCCGCGCAACGAGCAGCCGCAGGCCCCGGCCGGCGAGCAGCAACAGGCCCCGCGCGAGCCTCAGGAGTAAGAAGGGCGCAACGGCGGCCATGCGCCGCCGTTGTTATCTTTTGAACAGCAAGCTTCGCCCCATCTGCGGGCGTTGGAGGCCGAAAGACCATGAAAGCCATTGAAATCACTTCGTACGGCGCCCCCGAGGTGCTGCGCGTCGCGCAGCGTCCCGATCCGGTGGCCGGCACGGGCGAGCTGCTGATCCGCGTTGCGGCCAGTGGCGTCAACCGCCCGGACGTGCTGCAGCGCATGGGCCACTACCCGGTGCCGCCGGGTGCGTCCGACCTGCCGGGCCTCGAGGTGGCCGGCCAGATCGTGTCGGGCGACGCCGCGGCCTTGGCCGAAGCGGGCTTCAAGATCGGTGATCGCGTCTGCGCGCTGGTGGCGGGTGGCGGCTATGCCGAGCTGTGCGTGGCGCCCGTGGCGCAATGCCTGCCGGTGCCCAGGGGCTGGAGCGATGTCGACGCGGCGTCGCTGCCCGAGACCTTCTTCACCGTCTGGAGCAACGTGTTCGAGCGCGGCCGCCTGCAAAAGGGCGAGACGCTGCTCATTCAGGGCGGCTCCAGCGGCATCGGCGTCACGGCGATCCAGATCGCCAAGGCGCTCGGTGCCACCGTGATCGTCACGGCCGGCAGCGACGACAAGTGCGAAGCCTGCCTAAAGCTCGGCGCCGACCATGCCATCAACTACCGCACCAGCGATTTCGTCGAGCAGGCGAAGGCGCTGACGGGCGGCAAGGGCGTGGACGTGGTGCTCGACATGGTGGCGGGCGACTACGTGGCGCGCGAGATCGAATGCCTGGCGGAAGACGGCCGGCTGGTGATCATCGCGGTGCAGGGCGGCGTGAAGAGCGAGATCAATGCGGGCCTCGTGCTGCGCAGGCGTCTCACTGTCACCGGCTCGACGCTGCGTCCGCGGCCGGTGGCCTTCAAGGGCGCCATTGCCAAGGCGCTGCGCGAGAAGGTGTGGCCGCTGCTCGAGAGCGGCGCCATCAAGCCCGTGATTCACAGCACCTTTGCGGCGGCGGGTGAGCCCAGCGGCGCGGCCCAGGCCCACACGCTCATGGAATCGAACCAGCACATCGGCAAGATCGTGCTGACATGGTGACGACAACGCGATGACAACGAACAAGAAACTGATCGCCGGCAACTGGAAGATGAACGGCGGCCTGGCTGCCAACGAGGCGCTGGTGAAGGCCTTGCAGCAAGGCCTGGCCGCCATTCCGTCGGCGTGCGACGTCGCGCTGTGCGCGCCGGCGCCGTACTTCGCGCAATTGCAGTCTCTGCTTGCGGGTTCACCGGCACTGGCATTGGGTGCGCAAGATATGTCGGCGCATCCGCAGGGTGCGTTCACGGGCGAGCAGTCGGCTGCGATGCTGAAGGAGTTCGGCGTTCGCTATGCGATCGTCGGCCACTCGGAGCGTCGCCAGTACCACGGCGAAACCGATGAATCGGTGGCGGCCAAGACAGCGGCCGCGCTGGCCAACGGCATCACGCCGATCGTCTGCGTGGGTGAAACGCTGGCACAGCGCGAAGCAGGGCAGACCGAAGAAGTCGTCAAGCGTCAGCTGGCTGCGGTCATTCATGTGAACGGGCATTGCATCAGCGAGATCGTGGTGGCGTACGAGCCCGTCTGGGCCATCGGCACGGGCAAGACCGCCACGCCGGCGCAGGCGCAGGCGGTGCATGCCGTGCTGCGTGCGCAACTGCACCACGCGGCGAGCGAACATGCCGCAGGCATCAAGCTCCTTTATGGCGGCAGCATGAACGCGGCGAATGCCGCCGAGTTGCTGTCGCAGGCCGACATCGATGGCGGCCTCATCGGTGGCGCGTCGCTCAAGGCGGCCGACTTTCTGCAGATCATTTCCGCCGCTGCGCGCTGAGCGCGCAACGGCTGTATCACTTAGGAGTAAGAACGAATGAACGTGGTCCTCAACCTTCTCGTCGGCGTGCAGATGCTGTCCGCCCTCGTGATGATCGGCCTGATCCTGATCCAGCACGGCAAGGGTGCCGACATGGGCGCCGCCTTTGGCAGCGGCAGTGCCGGCAGCTTATTTGGTGCGAGCGGAAGCGCAAACTTTCTCTCGCGCACCACGGCCGTGCTGGCCGCTGTCTTCTTCGTGTGTACGTTGATGCTGGCTTACTTCAGCCATGCACGGCCTGCGGGCGGTGGCAGCCTGCTGGAGCGCGCGGCCATCGGTGCACCGGCTGTGCCGGCCACGCCGGCGTCTGGCGCTGCGAACGAAATCCCTGGTGCAGGCGCTCCCAGCGCACCTGCGTCGGCGCCTGCCGCCCCTGTTTCGGGTGCGGGTCAGATTCCGGCGAAGTAATCATCTCGTTTTCATGAGCGCCCTGTGAAAAATGGCTTCATTTCAGGGTAAACTCGTAATCTGTTCGGAAAGCCAAATGCCTGTTTTCAGGTACCTCATGCCATCTGAACAGTAAAAACCGCGGTCGTGGTGAAATTGGTAGACACGCTATCTTGAGGGGGTAGTGGCGAAAGCTGTGCGAGTTCGAGTCTCGCCGACCGCACCAAATCTCATCGGCAGAAAACCTCATCCAGGGGTTCTTCTTGCCGGTGGCAAGCGGTGAAACACTCTCGATGAATCTCGACTCCTACCTTCCCGTCCTTTTGTTCATTTTGGTCGGAGTCGGCGTAGGCGTCGCACCTCAGGTCATCGGATACATTCTCGGCCCCAACCGGCCCGACGCCGCAAAGAATTCCCCCTACGAGTGTGGCTTTGAGGCCTTCGAGGACGCACGCATGAAGTTCGACGTGCGTTACTACCTCGTTGCGATTCTCTTCATTCTGTTCGATCTCGAAATTGCCTTTCTCTTTCCGTGGGCCATTGCGCTCAAGGAGATCGGCATTGTCGGCTTCTGGGCCATGATGATCTTTCTCGCCATCCTCGTCGTGGGCTTTGCCTACGAGTGGAAAAAAGGCGCGCTCGACTGGGAATGACAAAGAAAGCACACGATGGCCATTGAAGGCGTTCTCAAAGAAGGTTTCGTCACCACCACTTACGACTCGGTCGTGAACTGGGCGAAGACCGGATCCCTTTGGCCGATGACATTCGGCCTCGCATGCTGTGCGGTGGAAATGATGCACGCGGGCGCTGCCCGCTACGACATCGACCGCTTCGGCATGTTGTTCCGTCCCAGCCCGCGCCAGTCCGATCTGATGATCGTGGCCGGCACGCTGTGCAACAAGATGGCGCCGGCGCTGCGCAAGGTCTATGACCAGATGCCCGAGCCGCGCTGGGTGCTCTCCATGGGTTCGTGCGCAAACGGCGGTGGCTACTACCACTACAGCTATTCGGTCGTGCGCGGTTGCGACCGCATCGTGCCCGTCGACGTCTATGTGCCGGGTTGCCCGCCCACCGCCGAAGCCTTGCTCTACGGCGTGATCCAGCTGCAGCAGAAGATTCGCCGCACCAACACCATTGCCCGCGCCTGAGAGATTGCCGACGATGACTGACTTTGCAATTTCGCCGGAGGTGCTGCGCGCCACCATCACCGAGACGCTCGGGGCCAAGGCTCGGAGCGTGACGCTCGCATTGGGCGAGGTGACTGTTGTGGTCGCTGCGGCCGACTACATTGAAGTCGCCACGCTGCTGCGCGACGCGCCCGGCTGCCGCTTCGAGCAGCTGGTTGACCTCTGCGGCATGGACTACTCCGACTACCGTGAAGGCGAGTGGCAGGGCGAGCGCTTCTGCGTGGTCTCGCACCTTCTTTCCGTGACCCTCAACCAGCGCGTGCGCCTGAAGGTGTTCGCGCCCAGCGAAGACCTGCCCGTGGTCGACTCGCTGCAGCCGGTGTGGAGTGCGTGCACCTGGTTCGAGCGCGAAGCGTTCGACCTCTACGGCATCGTGTTCGACGGGCACGACGACCTGCGCCGCATCCTGACCGACTACGGCTTCATCGGCCACCCGTTCCGCAAGGACTTCCCGGTGTCGGGACACGTCGAGATGCGTTACGACGAAGAACAAAAGCGCGTGGTCTACCAGCCGGTATCGATCGAGCCGCGCGAAATCACCCCGCGCGTGATCCGCGAAGACAACTACGGCGGCGGTTTGCACTGATATGGCCGAAATCAAGAACTACACCCTCAACTTCGGTCCCCAGCATCCTGCGGCACACGGCGTGCTGCGCCTGGTGCTCGAGCTGGACGGCGAAGTGATCCAGCGCGCCGATCCCCACATCGGCCTGCTGCACCGCGCGACCGAGAAGCTTGCCGAATCGCGCACCTTCATCCAGTCGCTGCCTTACATGGACCGTCTCGACTACGTGTCGATGATGTCCAACGAGCATGCCTACTGCCTGGCCATCGAGCGAATGATGGGCCTGGACGTGCCCATTCGCGCGCAGTACATCCGCGTGATGTTCGCCGAGATCACCCGCCTGCTGAACCACCTGCTGTGGCTTGGCGCGCACGGGCTCGACTGCGGCGCGATGAACATGCTGATCTACTGCTTCCGCGAGCGTGAAGACCTGTTCGACATGTACGAGGCCGTGTCTGGCGCGCGCATGCATGCGGCGTATTTCCGTCCGGGCGGCGTGTACCGCGACCTGCCTGACGCCATGCCGCAGTACAAGGTCAGCAAGATCAAGAACGCCAAGGCCATCGAGCGCCTGAACGAAGATCGCCAGGGTTCGCTGCTCGACTTCATCGACGCTTTCTGCAAGCGCTTTCCGAAGATGGTCGACGAGTACGAGGTCTTGCTCACCGACAACCGCATCTGGAAGCAGCGCACCGTGGGCATCGGCGTGGTCACGCCGGAGCGCGCGCTGAACCTCGGTTTCAGCGGCCCCATGCTGCGTGGCTCGGGCATCGAATGGGACCTGCGCAAGAAGCAGCCCTACGACGTCTACGACCAGATGCAGTTCGACGTGCCTGTCGGCAAGACCGGCGACTGCTACGACCGTTACCTGGTTCGCGTGGAAGAAATGCGCCAGGCCAACAAGATCATCCAGCAGTGCTCGGCCTGGCTGCGCGTGAACCCCGGCCCGGTGATCACCAGCAACCACAAGGTTGCAGCGCCGGCGCGCGAATCGATGAAGGCGAACATGGAGGAGCTGATCCACCATTTCAAGCTTTTCACCGAGGGCTTCCATGTGCCCGAAGGCGAGGCCTATGCCGCCGTCGAACACCCGAAGGGCGAGTTCGGCATCTATCTGGTGAGCGACGGCGCCAACAAGCCGTACCGCCTGAAGATCCGCGCCCCTGGCTTCCCGCACCTTGCCGCCCTCGACGAAATGTCGCGCGGACACATGATTGCCGACGCTGTCGCGGTGATCGGCACGATGGACATCGTGTTCGGCGAAATCGACAGGTGAGAAAGAGCGAATGACTTCCTCGACCCACGCACACACGGCGCCCTCGGCGCCTTGCGCACCTCTTGCGCCCGCAATTCTCGAGCGCTTTGCGCGCGAAGTGGCCAAGTACCCTGAAGCAGGCAAGCAGTCCGCCGTGATGGCCTGCCTGGCCATCGTCCAGCAGGACGAGGGCTACATCAGCCTGCAGCGCGAACGCGAGATTGCCGACTACCTCGGCATGGCGCCCATCGCCGTGCATGAGGTGACGACCTTCTACAACATGTACAACCAGCACCCGGTGGGCAAGTTCAAGCTCAACGTGTGCACCAACCTGCCTTGCCAGCTGCGCGACGGCGTCACCGCCCTCGTGCACCTCGAGAAGAAGCTCGGGATCAAGATGGGCGAGACCACACCCGACGGCCTGTTCACGCTGCAGCAGAGCGAGTGCCTGGGCGCGTGCGCCGACTCCCCCGTGATGCTGGTCAACGACCGCACCATGTGCAGCTTCATGAGCAACGAAAAGCTCGACCAGCTCATCGAAGGCCTGCGCGCCTCGACCAAAGGGGAGGCTGCCTGATGTCACCCGAACAAGTACTCCAGCAGTTCCAGGCCACGGGCGTTCAGACCTGCTTCCATGACCGCCACATCGAGCCGCAGATCTATGCGGGCCTCGACGGCACCAACTGGCGCCTGGCCGACTACGAAGCGCGAGGCGGCTACCAGGCGCTGCGCAAGATCCTGACCGAGGGCCTCACGTCCGACCAGGTCATCGCCGAAGTGAAGGCCTCCGGCCTGCGCGGCCGTGGCGGCGCGGGTTTTCCAACCGGCCTGAAGTGGAGCTTCATGCCCCGCCAGTTCCCGGGCCAGAAGTACCTCGTGTGCAACTCGGACGAAGGCGAGCCGGGCACGTGCAAGGACCGCGACATCCTGCAGTTCAACCCGCACATCGTGATCGAGGGCATGGCCATCGCTGCTTTTGCCATGGGCATCAGCGTGGGCTACAACTACATCCACGGCGAGATCTTCCAGAGCTACGACCGTTTCGAAGAGGCGCTTGAAGAAGCGCGCGCCGCCGGCTACCTCGGCGACAAGATCATGGGCAGCACGTACAACTTCCAGTTGCACGCGGCCCACGGCTTCGGCGCCTACATCTGCGGTGAAGAAACCGCGCTGCTCGAATCGCTCGAAGGCAAGAAGGGCCAGCCGCGCTTCAAGCCGCCGTTCCCGGCCAGCTTCGGCCTGTACGGCAAGCCGACCACCATCAACAACACCGAGACCTTCGCGGCAGTGCCCTGGATCATCCGCAACGGCGGTCCGGCCTACCTCGAGTGCGGCAAGCCGAACAACGGCGGCACCAAGATCTACTCGGTGAGCGGCGACGTCGAGTTGCCCGGCAACTACGAAGTGCCCATGGGCACGCCTTTTTCCAAGCTGCTGGAGCTGTGTGGCGGTGTGCGCAAGGGCCGCACTTTGAAGGCCGTGATTCCCGGTGGATCGTCGTCGCCGGTGCTGCCGGCCGACCTGATGATGGCCTGCACCATGGACTACGACTCCATCGCCAAGGCCGGCTCCATGCTGGGCTCGGGCGCGGTGATCGTCATGGACGACAGCCGTTCGATGGTCGAGTCGCTCAAGCGCCTGTCGTACTTCTACATGCACGAGTCCTGCGGCCAGTGCACGCCGTGCCGCGAAGGCACGGGCTGGCTCTATCGCGTGGTGGACCGCATCCACAACGGGCAGGGCAGGGCGAACGACATGGACCTGCTGAACTCCGTGGCAGACAACATCCAGGGCCGCACGATCTGCGCCCTTGGCGATGCAGCGGCCATGCCGGTGCGCGCCATGATCAAGCACTTCCGTCATGAGTTCGAAGCCCTGATTCCGGGCTACGTTCCCAAAGCCCCGGTCCAGGCCTGAGGCGAGAAACACACATATGGTTGAAATCGAACTCGACGGCAAGAAGGTCGACGTGACCGAAGGCAGCATGATCATGCATGCTGCCGACAAGGCGGGCACGTACATCCCGCACTTCTGCTATCACAAGAAGCTGAGCATTGCGGCCAACTGCCGCATGTGCCTGGTCGACGTGGAAAAAGCGCCCAAGCCGATGCCGGCCTGCGCCACGCCCGTCACGCAGGGCATGATCGTTCGCACCAAGAGCGAAAAGGCCATCAAGGCGCAGCAGTCGGTCATGGAGTTTCTCCTGATCAACCACCCGCTCGATTGCCCCATCTGCGACCAGGGCGGCGAATGCCAGCTGCAAGATCTGGCCGTGGGCTACGGCGGTTCTTCTTCGCGCTACGAAGAAGAAAAGCGCGTCGTGTTCCACAAGGACGTGGGCCCGCTGATCAGCATGGAAGAAATGAGCCGCTGCATCCATTGCACGCGCTGCGTCCGCTTCGGCCAGGAAGTGGCCGGCGTGATGGAGCTCGGCATGACCCAGCGCGGTGAGCACTCCGAAATCGAAACCTTCGTGGGCGACTCGGTCGACTCCGAACTCTCGGGCAACATGATCGACATCTGCCCGGTCGGCGCGCTCACGAGCAAGCCGTTCCGCTACAGCGCCCGCACCTGGGAACTGTCGCGCCGCAAGTCGGTGAGCCCGCACGACTCCACCGGTGCCAACCTGATCGTCCAGGTCAAGAACAACCGCGTGATGCGCGTGGTGCCGCTCGAGAACGAAGACGTCAACGAATGCTGGATTGCCGACCGCGACCGCTTCTCGTACGAAGCGCTCAACGGCACCGAACGCCTGACGCAGCCCATGCTCAAGCAGGGCGGCCAATGGCAACAGGTCGACTGGCAGACCGCGCTCGAGTACGTGGCCAATGGCCTGCGCCAGATCAAGGCCGACCACGGTGCCCAGAGCATCGGCACGCTGGTCAGCCCGCACAGCACGCTCGAAGAACTGCAGCTCGCCGCCATGCTCACGCGTGAACTCGGCAGCGACAACATCGACTACCGCCTGCGCAATGCCGAATTCACGGCGTTCGAAGGCGTGCGCTGGCTCGGCACCTCGATCGCTTCGCTCACGCAATTGCAGCGCGCGCTGGTCGTGGGCTCGAACCTGCGCAAGGACCATCCGCTGTTTGCACAGCGCATCCGCCAGGCCGTGCGCAAGGGCGCCGCGCTGTCGGTGATCACTTCGGCCAGCCTCATGGCCGACCGCGACGCCTGGGCCATCAACGTGGCGCAGTCGACCATCGTCGAAGCCGACCAATGGGTGGAAGCGCTGGCCGCTGTGGCCGCCGCCATCGGCGAAACCAATGGCGCCGCCGCGCCGCTGGCACCGAAGAGCGCACCCGACGATGCCGCCAAGGCCATCGCAGCGTCGCTGCTGAGCGGCGAACGCAAGGCTGTGCTGCTCGGCAATGCCGCCGCCCACCACGCCCAGGCGAGCAGCCTGCTGGCACTGGCGAACTGGATCGGCGCGCAAACCGGCGCCACCGTCGGCTACCTGACCGAAGCCGCCAACACCGTGGGCGCGCAGCTGGTCGGCGCGTTCCCGAAGAACGGCGGCCTCGATGCCGGCCGCATGCTCGCCGCCGGCTCCGGCTTGAAGGCCGTGATGCTGCTGAACACCGAACCGGTGTTCGACTCGGCCGCCGGCACCGCCGCGGCCGATGTCATCGGCAATGCGCAAATGGTCGTCACGCTCAGCCCCTTCAAGGCCAACCTGGCGTTCAGCGACGTGCTGCTCCCGATTGCTCCGTTCACCGAAACGCCGGGCACCTTCGTCAATGCCGAAGGCCGCCTGCAAGGTTTCCATGCCGTCGTGAAGCCGCAAGGCGAAACGCGGCCGGCGTGGAAGGTGATGCGCGTGCTCGCCAACCTGCTGGGCCTGCCGGGCTTTGCGTTCGAGTCGACCGCCGACGTGCTGGCCACCATCGGTGAGCACGGCGCGGTGCCGGCGAATGCGCTGAGCAACGCCACGTCCGCCCATGCCGTGGCCGCCAGCGGTGCTGTCCCAGCGCCCGTGGTCGCCAGCATCTACCAGCTGGATTCGATCGTGCGCCGCGCACCGTCGCTGCAGCTGACAGCCGATGCACGCCATGCACCGGTCGCAACGGCACGTGCCGAGGAGGCGCTGGCATGATCGACGCAATTCATGGCTTCGGCCAGGGGCTGGTCGCCGCAGGCTGGTGGACCGCCGTGGTCTGGCCTGTGATCTGGACGCTGATCAAGATCATCGTGGTCGTCATTCCGCTGATGCTGGCCGTGGCCTACCTCACGCTGTGGGAACGCAAGGCCATCGGCTTCACGCAGATCCGCATCGGCCCCAACCGCACCGGCCCGCTGGGCCTGCTGCAGCCGATCGCCGACGCGCTCAAGCTGATGACCAAGGAAATCATCATTCCGACGGTCGCCAACAAGGGGCTGTTTCTGCTGGGCCCGATCATGACCATCATGCCGGCGCTGGCCGCATGGGCCGTGATTCCGTTCGGCCCTGACGTGGCGCTGGCCAACATCAATGCCGGCCTGCTGTTCGTGATGGCCATCACCTCGCTCGAGGTGTACGGCGTGATCATCGCGGGCTGGGCGTCGAACTCCAAGTACGCCTTCCTGGGCGCGCTGCGCGCTTCGGCGCAGATGGTGAGCTACGAAATTGCGATGGGCTTCTGCTTCGTCGTGGTGCTGATGGTCACCGGCAGCCTGAACATGAGCGAGATCGTCAACGTTCAGGGCAAGGGCATGTTCGCCAACCTGGGCGTGGGCTTCCTGTCCTGGAACTGGCTGCCGCTGCTGCCGATCTTCGTCGTGTACTTCATCTCCGGCCTGGCCGAGACCAACCGCCACCCGTTCGACGTGGTGGAAGGCGAGTCCGAAATCGTGGCCGGTCACATGATCGAGTACTCGGGCATGAGCTTCGCCATGTTCTTCCTGGCCGAGTACGCCAACATGTGGCTCGTCTCGATCCTCACCGTGGTGCTGTTCCTGGGCGGATGGCTGCCGCCGTTCGACTTCCTGAGCTTCATTCCGGGCTGGATCTGGCTCGGTGCCAAGACCTTCTGCGTGGTCACCATGTTCCTGTGGGTCCGCTCGACGTTCCCGCGCTTCCGCTATGACCAGATCATGCGGTTGGGCTGGAAGATCTTCATTCCCGTCACCCTCGTGTGGCTGGTCGTGGTCGGTGGCTGGATGCAGACGCCGTTCAACATCTGGAAATAACAGGAAGCGCCCAAAAAATGACTGCTGCGCACACCGCCGGCGCGCCCACGCGCCCTTCCAAGCTTGCTTCCGCACCTTTCTCGCTCAAGGACTTCCTGAGCAGCTTCATGCTGTTCGAGTTGTTCAAGGGCCTGGCCGTCACCGGCAAGTACGCCTTCGCCCGCAAGATCACGGTGCAATTCCCCGAGGAGAAGACGCCGCTGTCGCCGCGTTTTCGGGGCCTGCACGCCTTGCGCCGCTATGAGAACGGCGAAGAGCGCTGCATTGCCTGCAAGCTCTGCGAGGCTGTTTGCCCGGCACTGGCCATCACCATCGAATCGGAAGTTCGGGACGACGGCTCGCGCCGCACGTCGCGCTACGACATCGACCTGACCAAGTGCATCTTCTGCGGTTTCTGCGAAGAGAGCTGCCCGGTCGATTCGATCGTGGAAACCCACATCTTCGAATACCACGGCGAGAAGCGCGGCGACCTGTACTTCACCAAGGACATGCTCCTGGCCGTGGGCGATCGCTACGAAAACGAAATTGCAGCGAACAAGGCGGCTGACGCCAAGTACCGCTGAATCCGACCAGCCCGAACCCATTCGAATTCCATGGACGTCAAGACCGGTCTGTTCTATCTGTTTGCCGCGGTGCTGCTGTTCGCAGCGTTCCGCGTCATCACTGCCCGCAACCCCGTGTACGCCGCGCTGTACCTGGTGCTGGCCTTCTTCCAGGCCTCGGCCATCTGGTTGCTGCTGCGCGCCGAGTTCCTCGCGATCTCGCTGGTGCTCGTGTATGTCGGTGCCGTGATGGTGCTGTTCCTGTTCGTCGTGATGATGCTGGACATCAACGTCGACGGCTTGCGAGAGGGCTTCTGGAAGCACTTTCCGCTGGCCGCAGGCGTGGGCGCGCTCATTGCGCTCGAAATGGCGGCCGTGCTCATGGGCGGCTTCCGCCTGGGCGAGGCACCGCGCGCGACCTCCGGGCCGATGGCGGCCAACGCCTCCAACACGCTCGAACTGGGCAAGCTGCTCTACACCGAGTACCTGTACCCGCTCGAGATTGCCGCGGTCATCCTGCTCGTGGCCATCGTGGCCGCCATCGCATTGACGCTGCGCACCCGCAAGGACAGCAAGTACGTCGACCCGGCCGATCAGGTGCGTGTGAAGGCGCGCGACCGCGTGCGCATCGTGCAGATGCCGGTGACGCGTGCGGCCGAACCCGTGGCTGCACCCGCGGACGCTGCAAAGGAAACCAAGGCATGACGCTCACGCTCGGACACTTTCTATCGCTTGGCGCGATGCTCTTCGCGCTGTCGGTGATCGGCATTTTTCTGAACCGCAAGAACCTGATCGTTCTGCTGATGGCCATCGAGCTGATGCTGCTGGCGGTCAACATGAACTTTGTCGCGTTCTCCCATTTCCTGGGCGACATGCACGGACAGATCTTCGTGTTCTTCATTCTGACGGTGGCGGCGGCCGAGTCGGCCATCGGGCTGGCGCTGCTGGTTCTGCTGTTCCGCAACAAGTCGAACATCAACGTGGACGAACTCAACTCGCTCAAGGGTTGACAGCAACATGAGCGCAACCCTTTCCGCATCCACACTGCTGGCCGTGCCGCTGGCACCCCTGGTCGGTGCTGCCGTCGCAGGCCTGTTCGGCACCCAGTTCGGTGGCAATCACATCGGCCGCAAGGTCACGCATTCGCTGACCATCCTGGGCGTGCTGGTCGCCTTCATCATCTCGGTCATGACGCTCAAGAGCGTGGTGTCCGACGGTGCCCGCTTCAACGCCACCCTCTATGAATGGATGGTGGTCGGCGGCCTGAAGATGGAAGTCGGCTTCATGGTCGACGGCCTGACCGCCATGATGATGTGCGTGGTGACCTTCGTGTCGCTGATGGTGCACATCTACACCATCGGCTACATGGAAGAAGACGACGGCTACAACCGTTTCTTCGCATACATCTCGCTGTTCACCTTCTCGATGCTGATGCTCGTCATGAGCAACAACATGCTCCAGCTGTTCTTCGGCTGGGAGGCGGTGGGCCTGGTGTCATACCTGCTGATCGGTTTCTGGTTCAACAAGCCGACCGCCATCTTCGCGAACATGAAGGCCTTTCTGGTCAACCGCGTGGGCGACTTCGGCTTCATCCTGGGCATCGGCCTCATTGCGGCCTACGCAGGCACGCTGAACTACACCGAAGCCTTCGCCAAGGCGAACATGCTGGCCGGCATCACCTTCCCGGGCACCGAATGGATGCTCATCACGGTGATCTGCATCTGCCTGTTCATCGGCGCAATGGGCAAGAGCGCGCAGTTTCCGCTGCACGTGTGGCTGCCCGATTCGATGGAAGGCCCCACGCCCATCTCCGCGCTGATTCACGCGGCAACGATGGTGACCGCCGGCATCTTCATGGTGGCGCGCATGTCGCCGCTGTTCGAGCTGAGCGACACGGCACTGAGCTTCATCCTCGTGATCGGCGCCATCACTGCGTTGTTCATGGGCTTCCTGGGCATCATCCAGAACGACATCAAGCGCGTGGTCGCGTACTCGACGCTCTCGCAGCTCGGCTACATGACGGTGGCGCTGGGTGCCTCGGCCTACTCGGTCGCGGTGTTCCACCTGATGACGCACGCGTTCTTCAAGGCGCTGCTGTTCCTGGGTGCCGGGTCGGTGATCATCGGCATGCACCACAACCAGGACATCCGCTGGATGGGCGGCGTGCGCAAGTACATGCCCATCACCTGGATCACGTCGCTGCTGGGGTCGCTCGCGCTGATCGGTACACCGTTCTTCGCCGGCTTCTACTCGAAGGACAGCATCATCGAAGCGGTGCACGAGAGCCACCTGTGGGGCGCAAACTTTGCGTACTACTCGGTGCTGGCCGGCGTGTTCATCACGGCGTTCTATTCGTTCCGCATGTACTTCCTGGTCTTCCATGGCAAGGAACGCTACGACCAGAACCCCGATGCGCACCATGACGACCACGGCCATGACGATCACGGCCACGGTCACAACGACCACAAGCCGCACGAGTCGCCGCTGGTGGTGTGGCTGCCGCTGGTGCTGCTGGCCATTCCGTCGGTGGTGATCGGCTTCCTGACGATCGAGCCGATGTTGTTCGGCGAGTTCTTCAAGAATGCGATCTTCGTGGACGGTGTGAAGCACCACGCCATGAAGGAGCTGGAAGAAGGCTTCCACGGTCCGGTGGCCATGGCCCTTCACGGCCTGACGACGGCGCCGTTCTGGCTGGCACTGGCCGGCGTGGTCCTGTCCTGGTACATGTACATGATCAATCCGGCGCTGCCGGCGGCGATCAAGCGTGCCTGCGGCCCGATCTACCGCCTGCTCGAAAACAAGTACTACCTCGACTGGATCAACGAGAACATCATCGCCCGCGGTACGCGTGCGCTGGGTACCGGTCTGTGGAAGGGTGGCGACCAGGCGGTGATCGACGGTGCCGTCGTGAACGGCTCCTGGAAACTGATCGGCCGTATTTCGGGTGTGGTGCGCTGGATGCAGTCCGGCTACATCTACCACTACGCCTTCGCGATGCTGCTCGGCATCTTCGTTCTGATGACGTATTTCGTCTGGTTCAAACGCTGAGCCTAGCGCTGGAGAAAAAGAAAAATGGGTTTGTTGAGCCTTGCCATCTGGGTGCCGATCGCATTCGGCGCCGCGCTGCTGGCGTTCGGGCGTGACGAGCACGCCAAGGGCGTTCGCTGGGTTGCCCTTGTCGGCGCCATCGTGAGCTTCCTGGTCACCGTGCCCTTGTTCACGGGTTTCAAGAACGGAACCGCCGCCATGCAGTTCGTCGAAAAGACGAGCTGGATCGCGCGCTTCAACGTCAACTACCACCTCGGGATCGACGGCATGTCGCTCTGGCTGGTGCTGCTGACGTCGTTCATCACGGTCATCGTGGTGATCTCCGCCTGGGAAGTGATCACCGAACGCGTGAACCAGTACATGGGTGCGTTCCTGATCCTGTCGGGTTTCATGATCGGCGTGTTCTCCGCGCTGGACGGCATCCTGTTCTACGTGTTCTTCGAGGCCACGCTGATCCCGATGTACCTGATCATCGGTATCTGGGGCGGCCCGAACAAGATCTACGCGGCGTTCAAGTTCTTCCTGTACACCCTGCTCGGCTCGCTGCTGATGCTGGTGGCGCTGATCTTCCTGTACAACAAGTCGGGCGGCAGCTTCGACATCCTGGCCTGGCACAAGCTGCCGCTGGGGTCGACCGCGCAGACCTTCCTGTTCTTCGCCTTCTTCGCGGCCTTCGCGGTCAAGGTGCCGATGTGGCCGGTGCACACCTGGCTGCCCGACGTGCACGTGGAGGCGCCCACCGGCGGCTCCGCCGTGCTGGCGGCCATCATGCTGAAGCTGGGTGCCTACGGCTTCCTGCGCTTCTCGATGCCCATCGCCCCCGACGCGTCGCACGAATGGGCCTGGCTCATGATTGCGCTGTCGCTCATCGCGGTGATCTACGTGGGCCTGGTGGCACTGGTTCAGCAGGACATGAAGAAGCTGGTGGCTTATTCGTCGGTGGCCCACATGGGTTTCGTGACGCTGGGCTTCTTCATCTTCAACGAGCTGGGCGTGTCCGGCGGCATCGTGCAGATGATTGCCCACGGCTTCGTGTCGGGCGCCATGTTCCTGGGCATCGGCGTGCTGTACGACCGCGTGCACTCGCGCCAGATCGCCGACTACGGCGGCGTGGTCAACACCATGCCCAAGTTCGCCGCGTTCGCGCTGCTGTTCGCCATGGCCAATTGCGGTCTGCCGGGCACCGCCGGTTTCGTGGGCGAATGGATGGTGATCCTGGGCGCCGTCAAGGCCAACTTCTGGGTCGGCCTGGGCGCGGCCACCGCACTGATCTTCGGCGCGGCCTACACCCTGTGGATGTACAAGCGCGTGTACCTGGGGCCGGTCGGCAACGACCACGTCAAGGAGCTCAAGGACATCAATGCCCGCGAGTTCGTGATGCTGTCGCTGCTGGCCATCGCCGTGCTGTGGATGGGCCTGTATCCGAAGCCTTTCACCGATGCCATGGACGCCTCGGTGGTCGAACTGCTGCGCCATGTGGCTGTTTCGAAGCTGCCTTCCTGATTCCACGCTGAACAAGAGAACGAGATGATTGACAAAATCAGCTGGGTCACGATCTACCCGGAAATCGTGTTGCTGGTCATGACCTGCATCATTGCGCTGGTCGACCTGTCCACCACGGACCACCGCCGCACGCGCACCTATGTGCTCACGCTGCTCACGCTGGCCGTGGTCGGCGTGCTGTCGGGCCTTGCGGCCCTCAACGGCAAGACCGCCTACGGTTTTGGCGGCATGGTCGTGAGCGACCCGATGGGCAATTGGCTCAAGTGCTTCGCCACCATCGCGCTGATGGTCACGCTGGTCTATGGGCGTCCCTACGCGGCCGACCGCGACATGCTGCGCGGCGGCGAAATGTTCACCATGAGCATGTTCGCGCTGCTGGGCATGTTCGTGATGATCTCGGGCAGCAACTTTCTGCTGATTTACCTGGGCCTGGAACTGCTCACGCTGTCGAGCTATGCGCTGGTGGCGCTGCGCCGCGACAACGCGGTGGCCAGCGAAGCCGCCATGAAGTACTTCGTGCTTGGCGCAATGGCCAGCGGCTTCCTGCTGTACGGCCTGTCGATGATGTACGGCGCCACCGGTTCGCTGGACGTCAACGAAGTGTTCAAGGCCATCGCCAGCGGCAAGGTGAACCACCAGGTGCTGGTGTTCGGCCTGGTGTTCATCGTGGCCGGCCTGGCGTTCAAGGTGGGCGCCGCGCCGTTCCACATGTGGGTGCCCGACGTGTACCAGGGCGCGCCGACTGCCATCACGCTGCTGATTGGCGCCGCGCCCGAGCTGGCCGCCTTCGCGATCATCATTCGCCTGCTGGTCGACGCGCTGCAGCCGCTGGCCATCGACTGGCAACAGATGCTGGCCGTGCTGGCCATCGCCTCGCTGCTGGTCGGCAACCTGGCCGCCATTGCGCAGAGCAACCTGAAGCGGATGCTGGCGTACTCGACCATCTCGCAGATGGGCTTCATGCTGCTCGGCCTGGTGGCGGGCTCGGACCAGCAAGGCACCTACAACGCACAGTTCGCCTACAGCGCCTCGATGTTCTACATCGTGACCTACGTGCTGACCACGCTGGCGAGCTTCGGGATCATCTTGCTGCTGGCGCGCGAAGGCTTCGAAAGCGAAGAGATCACCGACCTGGCCGGCCTGAACCAGCGCAGCCCGCTGTACGCCGGTGTGATGGCCATCGCGATGTTCTCGCTGGCCGGCCTGCCGCCGCTGGTGGGCTTCTACGCCAAGCTGGCCGTGCTGCAGGCGCTGATTGCGTCGGGCCAGGCCATCTACATCGGCCTGGCGGTGTTCGCGGTGATGATGTCGCTGATCGGCGCCTTCTACTACCTGCGCGTGGTCAAGGTGATGTACTTCGACGCACCCGTCACGGCCACCACCGTGTCGGCCCCGCGCGACGTGCGCGTGGTGCTCACCATCAACGGTGCGCTGATCCTGATCCTGGGCATCGTGCCCGGCGGCTTGATGACCCTTTGCTACGACGCGATCGTGGCAACCCTGGCGCACTGACGCGGCTCCGGCCCGTCATTCACGGTGTCGCAAACCGCATCGGTCTGGGTGGTTCTGCTGGTGGCCCTGGTGGCCGCCAACCTGCCTTTCTTCAACGACCGCCTGTTCGGCGTCGTGCCGCTGCCGACGAAACCCAAGTCGCTCGCGGTGCGCCTCGCCGAACTGGTGGTCTTGTACTTTGTGGCCGGCGCAGTCGGGCTGCTGTTCGAGCGCAGGGCAGGGCAGATTTCGCCGCAGGGCTGGGAGTTCTACGCGGTGACCGGTGCGCTGTTCATCGTGCTGGCCTTCCCCGGGTTCACCTGGCGCTACCTGATGAAACACAGGCACTGACGACATGACTTCACCGACAACCCAGCCCGACGGCCAGCCCGGTACCGACCTGCACCTGCGCGAAGAGCTCATCAGCAGCGAAGCGCTCGTCAACGGCAACTTCCTGAAGGCCAGGCGCGACACCATCCGCCTGCCCGACGGCCACACCGCCACGCGCGAGTACGTGGTGCATCCGGGCGCGGTGGTCGTCATTCCGTTGCTCGACGACGGTCGTGTGGTGCTGGAGCGCCAGTTTCGCTACCCCATCGGCCACGTGATGACCGAGTTTCCGGCGGGCAAGATCGACGCGGGCGAAGACCCCTTCGTGTGTGGCCGGCGCGAGTTGCTCGAGGAAACGGGCTACACCGCGCGCGAATGGGCGCATGCAGGTGCGATGCACCTGGCCGTGGCCTATTCGACCGAGATCATCCATATCTACTTTGCACGCGGCCTCTCGCTGGGCGAGCGCAAGCTCGACCACGGCGAGTTTCTGGACGTGTTCACGGCCACGCCCGACGAACTGGCCGGCTGGTGCCGTGACGGCACGGTGACCGACGCCAAGACGCTGACCTGCACGCTGTGGCTGCAGAACGTCCTTTCCGGCGCCTGGGCACTGGAGTGGCAGCCCGTGCCGGCAGAAGGCCGCGCGGGATAATCCGCGCATGAAGGTTCTCGATCTCCGTTGCGCGCATGGCCATGGCTTCGAGGGCTGGTTCGCGTCCAGCGAGGCCTTCGAGACGCAGTTGGCAGGCGGGCTGGTCGAATGCCCGGTCTGCGGCGACACCGCCATCGTCAAGCTGCTGAGCGCGCCGCGCCTCAATCTGGGCAATGCCAAGGCACCGCGAGAAGCCGAAGCGCCTGCAACGGGTTCCGCGTCAAACCTTACTGCCGCGCCTTCGCCGGAAGCCCGTTGGATGCGCGCCGTGCGCGAGGTGCTCGCCAAGACCGAGGACGTCGGCGACCGTTTTGCCGACGAGGCTCGCAAGATGCACTACGGCGAAGTGCAGGAACGCGGCATTCGCGGCCAGGCCACGCCCGAGCAGGCCGAGGCGCTGCTCGACGAAGGCATTCCAGTGATGGCGCTGCCGATTCCTTCGGCGCTCAAGGAAACCCTGCAATAGCCAACGCCCCGCAGGGCACAGCCCCGCTCAGGCCGTGAACTGCAGCGCGGCCAGGCGTGCGTACACACCGCCTTTCGCGACCAGCGCCGCGTGCGTTCCCTGTTCGACGATGCCGCCGTGGTCCAGCACCACGATGCGGTCGGCTTTCTGCACGGTGGCCAGGCGGTGGGCGATCACCACCGTCGTGCGGTTGGCCATGGCCGACTCCAGCGCCGCCTGCACCATGCGCTCGCTTTCCGCATCGAGCGCACTGGTGGCTTCGTCGAGCAACAGCAGCGGCGGGTTCTTGAGGATGGCACGCGCGATCGCGATGCGTTGGCGCTGTCCGCCCGACAGGCGCACGCCGCGCTCGCCCAGGAAAGTGTCGTAGCCCTCGGGCAGCGCTTGCAGAAAGTCATGGGCGAAGGCGGCGCGCGCGGCGGCATGCACTTCGTCGACCGTGGCTTCGGGGCGTCCGTAGCGGATGTTCTCCAGCGCGCTGGTCGAGAAGATCACCGCGTCTTGCGGCACCAGCCCGATGCGGGTGCGCAGGTCCGACAGGGCGAGCGAGGCGAGCGGGGTGCCGTCGAGCAGCAGGCGGCCCGACTGCGGGTCGTAATAGCGCAGCAGCAGTTGGAACACCGTGCTCTTGCCCGCACCGCTGGAGCCGACCAGCGCCACGGTTTCGCCGGGCGCGACGTCCAGGCTGAAATCGCGCAGCGCGGGGGTGCCGGGCCGCGAGGGGTAATGGAAGGTCACGGCATCGAAGCGGATGGCGCTGCCTGCGACAGGCACGGGCGCCACCGCCGGATTCGCGGGCGACACGATGGCCGCGGGCGCATGCAGCAGCTCCATCAGCCGTTCTGTGGCGCCGGCTGCGCGCAGCAGGTCGCCATACACCTCGCCCAGCACAGCGGTCGCACTGGCCAGGATGGCCACGTACACCACGGTCTGGCCCAGGTGGCCGGCCGTGATGTCGCCGCGCAGCACCGCCTGCGTGCCCTGGTACAGGCCCCAGAGCAGCGCGGCCGAGGTCGCGATGATGATGAATGCCACCAGCACCGAACGCGCCCGGGTGCGGCGCACGGCGGTGCGAAAGGCGTTTTCGGTCGAGCCGTTGAAGCGCGTGGCCTCGCGCCCTTCGGCGGTGTAGCTCTGCACCACGGGAATGGCGTTCAGCACCTCGGCGGCGATGGCGCTGGAGTCGGCCACGCGGTCCTGGCTGGCACGCGAGAGCTTGCGCACGCGCCGGCCGAACCACATGCTCGGCAGCACCACCAGCACCAGAATGCCCAGCACCTGCACCATCACATAGGGGTTGGTCCATACCAGCACGGCCAGCGCGCCCACGCCCATCACCGCGTTGCGCAGGCCCATGCTCAGCGAGGAGCCGACGACCGTCTGCACCAGCGTGGTGTCGGCCGTGAGGCGCGAGAGCACTTCGCCGGTCTGCGTGGTTTCGAAGAACGCCGGGCTTTGCTTGAGCACACGGCCGTAGACCGCGTTACGGATGTCGGCGGTGACGCGTTCGCCCAGCCAGCTCACCGTATAGAAGCGCGCCGCCGAAAAAAGGCCCAGCGCCACGGCCACGGCGAAGAGGGCACCGAAGTGCTCGCGCAGTGCCATCGTTTGCGCGCCCTTGTCGGGGTTGATCAAGCCTCCGTCAATCAGGCTGCGCAAGGCGATAGGAAAAGCCAGCGTTGTGACCGCTGCCATCACCAAAAAGACGGCCGCCAAGCCGATCTGCACGCGGTAGGGGCGAAGAAAAGGGCTCAGGCCCGACAGCGACCGGGGCGAGCCCTTGGCCTGGGAAGACGGTGGGGTAGAAGCCATGCAGCGATTCTAACGAACCCTTGCCGCCACAAAGGCAGCCTTGACAATAATTGCCGAGGCAACTAATATTTCGGCCATGAGCGATGCCAATTCAACCCAAGCCACGTCGGTGCAATCCGACGCCGAGCGTCTCGCGCCTGCCGCGTTCTACCGGCCCGAGACCTACCAGGCCGAGGAGAGCATCGGGTACCTGATGCGCCGCATCGTGACGGCGGTGGGCCAGTCGATCGAAAGCCGCATCTGCGAGCCCGGCAGTCCGACCTATCCGCAGTGGCTGCCGCTCTACAAATTGCACACGGGCGCCGCCACCACGGTGGCCGAACTGGCACGCGCCTGCGAGCTCGACACCGGCGCCATGACGCGCCTGCTCGACCGTCTCGAGGCCAAGGGCCTGTGCCGCCGCGTGCGTTCGCTCGAAGACCGCCGCGTGGTGAACATCGAGCTGACCGACGAAGGCCGTTCCGCCGCCAAGGAAGTGCCTTACGTGCTGAGCCGCGTGCAGAACGAACACCTTGCAGGTTTTTCCAATGAGGAGTGGGAGCAGCTGAAAGGCTATCTGCGCCGCATCCTCGACAACGCACAGGCCCTTGCGGTCCGTGGAGATAAAAATGACTGATTCCCTCGCCATGCGCGCGCAGCGTCGCATTTCTGTCGCTGTCGCGCAGCGTCGCATTTCTGTCGCGCCCCGCCGCACTTCGGTTGTCGCCGCCGCCGTGCTCGCGGTCGCCCTGGCCGGCTGTGCCGACATGGCCGGCATCGGCTCGCACGCCCAGTTGCGCGATGCCGCGTCGCTGGGCATCGCGCCCGACACCGCCGCCACGCCCGCATCCAGGCTCGACACCCAATGGTGGCTCGCCTTCGGCGACACGCAACTCAACACGCTGATCGACCAGGCCGTGGCCGGCAACCCGAACCTGCAGGTCGCGCAGGCCCGCCTGGCGCGCGCGCAGGCCTCGGCCGACATTGCAGGCGCGGCCCTCAAGCCGCAGGTCAAGGGCGACCTCGACCTGAATCGCCAGAAGTTCAACAGCAACTACATCTACCCCGCACCGCTGGGCGGCTCCACGCAGAACATCGGCCTGCTGCAGCTCAGCGCCAGCTGGGAGATCGACTTCTTCGGCAAGAACCGCAGCGCGCTGGACACCGCCATCGGCGCGGCCAATGCCGCCGCTGCCGATGCCGACGCGGCCCGTGTGCTGCTCGCGAGCAACGTGGCGCGCAGCTACTTTCAGTGGGCGCGCCTGAACGACCAGCTCACCGTGGCCCAGCGCACGCTGGCGCAGCGCGACGAAACCCTGAAGCTGGTGCGCGACCGCGTCTCGGCCGGCCTGGACACCCGCCTCGAACTGCGCCAGAGCGAAGGCGGCCTGCCTGAAGCACGCCAGCAGATCGAGGCGCTCAACGAGCAGATTGCGCTGCAGCAGCACGCCCTCGACGCGCTCGTGGGCCAGCCCAACGTGTCGGCGTCGCTGAAGCCGCCGGTGCTCGCCAGCGTGAAGCCGATGGCGCCGCAAGGCAACATTCCGGCCGACCTGCTGGGCCGCCGCGCCGACATCGCCGCCGCGCGCTGGCGCGTGGAGGCCGCCACCAGCGACGTGGCCAACGCCAAGACGCTCTTCTATCCCAACGTGAACCTCACGGCCTTTGCCGGCTTCCAGAGCCTGGGCTTCGGCAAGCTGCTCAAGTCGGGCAGCGAGCAGTGGGGCGTGGGCCCGGCCATCAGCCTGCCGATCTTCGAAGGCGGCAAGCTGCGCGCCAACCTGCGCGGCAAGTCGGCCGACCTGGACGTGGCCATCGAAAGCTACAACGCGACCGTGGTCGATGCCGTGCGCGACGCCGCCGACCAGGTCGCGAGCGCGCAGTCGATCGGTCGCCAGCAGACCGAACAACGCGCCGCGCAGACCGCGGCCGAAGGCGCCTATGACATCGCCGTACAGCGCTACCGCGCAGGCCTGGGCAACTACCTCAATGTGCTGACGGCGGAAACCGCCGTGCTGGCGCAACGCCGCTTGGCGGTCGATCTTGCCGCGCGTGCGCTCGACACGCAGGTGGCGCTGGCGCGTGCACTGGGCGGCGGCTGGCAGCCCCCGAGCACCGCCACGGCCGCATTGAACTGAATTGAATTGAACTGACCCGACCCTCTCGTCTTCGGAAAGAACTTCACCATGAGCGATAACAACACTCCGACGCCCGCTGCAGCCGCAGCCTCCTCGAACCCCACCGCGCCCGATGCGCCCGCCGGCAACGGCAAGCGCCGCCGCGCACTCACCGCGCTGGCCGCGGTGGTGATCGTCGCCGGCGGCGGCTGGGGCCTCTACGAATGGCTGGTTGCCAGCCACTACGAGGACACCGACAACGCCTACGTGTCGGGCAACGTCATCCAGATCACGCCGCAGATCAGCGGCACCGTGATGGCCATCGGCGCCGACGACACCGACTTCGTCAGGGCCGGCCAGCCGCTGGTGCAGCTCGACCCGGCCGACGCCAAGGTGGCGCTGGAGCAGTCCGAGGCCGCGCTCGCGCAGGCCGTGCGCCAGGTGCGCACGCTGTACGCCAACAACGGTTCGCTGGCCGCGCAGGTCACGCTGCGCCAGTCGGACATCGTGAAGGCGCAGAGCGACATCGCCAAGGCGCAGGACGACCTGCAGCGCCGCCGCGCGCTGTCGGGCAACGGCGCCGTGTCGAAAGAAGAACTCAACCACGCCGAGACGGCGCTCGACACCGCCAAGAGCCAGTTCGCCGCGGCGCAGGCCGGTGTGGTGGCCGCCAAGGAAGCACTGGTGAGCAACCAGTCGCTGACCGAAGGCACCAGCGTGGCCCAGCACCCCAGCGTGCTGGCCGCCGCGGCCAAGGTGCGCGAGGCCTACCTGGCCACGCAGCGCGTGGCCATGCCCGCGCCGGTCGACGGCTACGTTGCCAAGCGCACCGTGCAGCTCGGCCAGCGCGTGGCCGCCGGCACGCCGATGATGTCCATCGTGCCGCTCAACCAGTTGTGGGTCGACGCCAACTTCAAGGAAGTGCAGCTGCGCAACATCCGCATCGACCAGCCCGTGAAGCTCACGGCCGACCTGTACGGCAAGAAGGTCGAATACACCGGCAAGGTCGCGGGCCTGGGCGTGGGCACCGGCAGTGCGTTTGCATTGCTGCCGGCGCAGAACGCCACCGGCAACTGGATCAAGGTGGTGCAGCGCGTGCCCGTGCGCATTGCGCTCGACCCCGAGCAGCTCAAGGCCAACCCGCTGCGCATCGGCCTGTCGATGGACGCCGAGATCGACATCTCGGCCAAGAGCGGCAAGATGCTGGCCGACGCGCCGCGCGCCGCCGCGCTCACCCAGACCACGGCCGTGTACAGCCAGCTCGACCGCGGCGCCGACGCCGAAGTCGACCGCATCGTGTCGGCCAACCTGGGCCGCAGCGCAGCGGCCACGGCGGCCGTGCCGTCCAAGGGCTCCGCAGCACCGGCGGCCACGCCCGCCGCGGCGTCCGTGGCCGTGCAGGGCCAGCCGGGCTGATCGCCCGCGCTGCCTTCAGGTAAACAGTTCGCGCGACCTGCAATGGCCACCGCTGCTCCTGCCTACATTGCGCATCCACCGCTCGAAGGCGCCGCCCGCGTCTGGGGCACGGTAGCGCTGTCCGCGGCAACCTTCATGAACGTGCTCGATTCGTCGATCGCGAACGTGTCGTTGCCTGCCATCTCGGGCGACCTGGGCGTGAGCACCACGCAAGGCACCTGGGTCATCACCAGCTTCGCGGTGGCCAACGCCATCGCGGTGCCGCTCACCGGTTTCATGACGCAGCGCTTCGGCCAGGTGCGCCTGTTCATGGCCAGCGTGATCCTGTTCATGGCCGCTTCGCTGCTGTGCGGCCTGGCGCCGAACATGACCACGCTCATCCTGTTCCGCGCGCTGCAGGGCTTTGTGGCGGGGCCGATGATTCCGCTGTCGCAGACGCTGCTGCTGTCGAGCTATCCGCGCGCCAAGGCGGGCCTGGCCATGGCGATGTGGTCGATGACCACGCTGGTCGCGCCGGTGATGGGGCCGCTGCTGGGCGGCTGGATCACCGACAACATTTCGTGGCCGTGGATCTTCTACATCAACATTCCGGTGGGCATCGTCGCAGCCTCCATCACCTGGGCGCTGTACCGCAAGCGCGAGAGCACCACGCACAAGGTGCCCATCGACGCCATCGGCCTGGCGCTGCTGGTGCTGTTCGTGGGCTCGATGCAGCTGATGCTCGACAAGGGCAAGGAGCTGGACTGGTTCCATTCGCCGCAGATCATCACGATGGCGGTGGTGGCCGTGGTCGGCTTCGCGTTCTTCCTGATCTGGGAGCTGACCGACAAGCACCCGGTGGTCGACCTGTCGCTGTTCAAGCGCCGCAACTTCTGGTCGGGCGCCGTGGCAACGGCCGTGGCCTACGGCCTGTTCTTCGGCAACGTGGTGCTGCTGCCGCTGTGGCTGCAGCAGTGGATGGGCTACACCGCCACGCAGGCGGGGATGATCATGGCGCCGGTGGGCATGCTGGCGATCATCTTCTCGCCCGTCGTCGGGCTCACGGTGGCCAAGGTCGACCCGCGGCGCTACGCCACGTTCTCGTTCCTGGTGTTTGCGCTGGTGCTGTGGATGCGGTCCAACTTCAACACGCAGGCCGACTTCGTGACCATCATCATTCCGACGGTGATCCAGGGCATTGCCATGGCGTTCTTCTTCATCCCGCTGGTCACGCTCACGCTGTCGGGCCTCTCGCCGGACCGCATTCCGGCGGCTTCGGGGCTGTCGAACTTTCTGCGGATCACGGCCGGCGCCGTGGGCACGTCGCTCACCACCACCTTGTGGGACAACCGCGCCACGCTGCATCACGCGCAACTGGCCGAGACCATCAACCAGGGCAACAACGCGGCCACCAGCGCCATGGCGGGGCTGTCGAGCAGCGGCTTCAGCTCGGAACAGGTGCTGGGGCAGATGAACCGCATCGTCGACCAGCAGGCCTACATGCTGGCGACCAACGACATCTTCTATGCCTCGGCAATTCTGTTTCTGCTGCTGATTCCGCTGGTGTGGCTGGCACGGCCGCAAAAGGGCGGCGCGGGTGGAGACGCCGCGGCGGGCGCGCACTGACCTGAACTGACCGACGGCAGCCAACCGGCCTTCGCTCTCGCGACCCTTCGACCCCCAGGCTTCCTCAGGAAGACCTGGGGGTTTTCACATCCGCAGCGCGCGCAGCACGTCGTGGCACGCGCCCATGGTGTGGTAGTCGGTCTTGCCGGCCGGGCTCTTCTCGTCGCTGATCTTCCGGTTCTGCGGCGTGAGGATGCGGTACCAGGCGCCATGCCGGTGGTCGACAAAATGCGCCCAGCTGTATGCCCAGATGCTGTCGTACCAGTCCCAGTAGCTGGCATCGCCGGTGCGCACCGCGAGCAGGGCGGCCGCGGCAAAGCTCTCGGCCTGCACCCAGAAGTACTTGTCCGCGTCGCACACGGTGCCGTCGGGCGCGAAGCCGTAGACCAGCCCGCCGTTGTCGGCGTCCCAGCCGCGGAACATGGCGGTGTCGAAGAAGTGCCGCGCGCGCGGCACGATCCAGTCGGCGGTGCGGGCGGCGTCGTGGTTCGCGGTGACCAGGTGCCGCTCCAGTTGCAGCAGCAGCTTGGCCCATTCGGTCAGGTGGCCGGTCTGAAAGCCCCAGGGTCTGAAGATGTTGGTCTTGTCGCCGCGGTTGTAGTCCCAGTCGATCGACCAGTCCTGCCGGTAGTGCTCCCACACCAGCCCGTCGGCCAGCGCGGCCTGCCGGCCGGTGACCGATTCCGCAAGCGCCAATGCGCGCTCGAGGTAGCGCGCCTCCTGCGTGGCCTCGAAGGCGGCAAGCATCGCCTCGCAGGCATGCATGTTGGCGTTCTGCCCGCGGTAGGGGCCGATGTGCCAGTCGCTCGCGGCCTCGTCGGCATAGAGCTGATGCCCAGGCTCCCAGAAGTGCTGCTCCATCAGCTGCCAGGTGTGTGCCAGGCCGGCACGGGCCTCTTCGATGCCGGCCATCAGCGCATGCGCATGCGCGAGCAGCACGAAGGCCAGGCCGTAGCAGTGGTTGGTTGCGTCTTGCACCACGGTCTTGCCCTGGTGCCAGTCGATCTGCCACGCATAGCCGCCCTGCGCCTTCGCATGGCCTTGCTGAAGAAACGCCAGGCCGTGCCGCGCGGCCGCAAGGTGCGCCGGGTCGCCGAAGCGGCGGTAGGCCATGGCGTGGTTGAACACGAAGCGCGTGCTGCTCACCAGGTGGCGGGTGCGCCGGTCGTACACCGTGCCGTCGTCCTTGAAGAAATGAAAGAAGCCGCCCGAGGCGTCGAGGCTGCGCGGCGCGTAGAACGCAAGCGTGTGCAGGATGTGGTCGGAGAGGAAATCGGGTGAGCGGAAATCAGGCATGTTGAGCGTCAGTCTATGCAGGCCTCGCGAATCGGTGGTTGGGGTTTCCCTGCGGCTGATGGCTGCAGCCATCCGGCCCGCCGAAGGCCTGTTTGTCGCTGTGACGACAGTCCCGGTTTGCCTGCCGCATCGCCCCGCGCAGGTTGCACTGCAGCATAGGCATTTGCCCCAGTATGAAATTGCATGACGCCCACCAACAATCACTGCGCGCCCGGTAGTGGCGCCTGGATGGACCGCATGACCGACTTTCTTTTTCCCAACCCGAGCGACTTCGCGCGATGAGCGACGTCATTCTCGAAACACGCCAGCTCACCAAGGAATTCAAAGGGTTCACCGCGGTCAGCAAGGTCAACCTGTCGGTGGTGCGCGGCTCGATCCACGCGCTCATCGGCCCGAACGGTGCCGGCAAGACCACCTGCTTCAACCTGCTGACCAAGTTCCTCGAGCCGACCACCGGCACGATCCTTTTCAACGGGCAGGACATCACCGGCGAGCGCCCCGCGCAGATTGCGCGGCGCGGCATCATCCGCTCGTTCCAGATCTCGGCCGTGTTCCCGCACCTCACGCTGCTGGAGAACGTGCGCCTGGGCCTGCAGCGCCGGCTGGGCACCTCGTTCCATTTCTGGAAGAGCGAGAAGTCGCTGAAGTCGCTCGACGCACGGGCGCGCGAACTGCTGGCCGAGGTCGGGCTCGAAGAGCTGGCCGACGAGCAGACCGTGAACCTGCCCTACGGCCGCAAGCGCGCCTTGGAGATCGCCACCACGCTCGCCATGGAGCCCGAGCTGATGCTGCTGGACGAACCCACGCAGGGCATGGGCCATGAAGACGTGCACCGCGTGGCCGAACTCATCAAGCGCGTGTCGGCGGGCCGCACCATCCTGATGGTGGAACACAACATGAGCGTGGTGTCGACCATTGCCGACACCATCACGGTGCTGCAGCGCGGCGCCGTGCTGGCCGAAGGCCCCTACGCCGAAGTCTCGAAGAACCCGCAGGTCATGGAGGCCTACATGGGCACCACCGACGGCGAAATGCAAGGCGCACACTGACATGAACCCCCGCGCTCATCACTTCGTGCATTCGCTGCCCCCCGAGGGGGCGCGAGCCTCCCTTGGGGCGGCCCGGCGGGAGGCTCCATGACCGCCGCATTGGAAATCAAGGGCCTGCAAGCCTGGTACGGCGAATCGCACGTGCTGCACGGTGTCGACATGGTCGTGCAGCCCGGTGAAGTCGTCACGCTGCTGGGCCGCAACGGCGCGGGCCGCACGACCACGCTGCGCGCCATCATGGGTCTCACGGGTGCGCGCAAGGGCAGCATCGAGGTGAACGGCAAAGAAACCATCGGCATGCCGACGCACCGCATCGCGCACCTGGGCATCGGCTATTGCCCGGAAGAGCGCGGCATCTTCGCCAGCCTGTCGTGCGAAGAAAACCTGCTGCTGCCGCCTGAACTGAAAGGCGCGGGCCCGGGCATGTCGGTCGACGAGATCTACGCCATGTTCCCCAACCTGGCCGAGCGCCGCCACAGCCAGGGCACGCGCCTGTCGGGCGGCGAGCAGCAGATGCTGGCCGTGGCGCGCATCCTGCGCACCGGCGCCAAGCTGCTGCTGCTCGACGAAATTTCCGAAGGCCTGGCGCCGGTCATCGTGCAGGCGCTGGCCCGCATGATCACCACGCTGCGCGCCAAGGGCTACACCATCGTCATGGTGGAGCAGAACTTCCGCTTTGCCGCGCCGCTGGCCGACCGCTTCTACGTGATGGAGCACGGGCGCATCGCGCTGAAGTTCGGCGCCGCGGAGCTCGAAGCCAAGATGCCGGTGCTGACCGAGCTGCTGGGCGTTTGAGGCGCCCGCACATCCTTTGATACGTCCACAAGACAACCGCTCTCATCCCACAAAGATTCCTTCAGGAGACAACACCATGAACAAGAAACTCGGCCTCATCGCCACCGCCATCGGCATCCTCGCGCTGGGCGCGGGCGCTGCGCAAGCGCAGGAAAAAGTGAAGATCGGCTTTGTCACCGACCTGTCCAGCCTGTACGCCGACCTGGAAGGCAAGGGCGGTGCCACGGCCATCCAGATGGCCATCGACGACTTCGGCGGCAAGGCGCTGGGCCAGCCCATCGAGCTGCTGGTGGCGGACCACCAGAACAAGGCCGACATTGCCGCCTCCAAGGCACGCGAATGGGTCGACACGGCCGGCGTGACCATGATCTTTGGCGGCACCAACTCCGGCACCGCGCTGGCCACCGCCAAGGTGGCCGAAGAAAAGAAGCGCGTGTACTTCAACAACGGCGCGGGCAGCTCGGTGCTCACCAACGAGCAGTGCTCGCCTTACACCGTGCACTACGCCTACGACACCGTGGCGCTGGCCAAGGGCACCGGCGCGGCCGTGGTCGACCGCGGCGGCAAGAGCTGGTTCTTTCTGACGGCCGACTACGCCTTCGGCCATGCACTCGAAGCCGACACCACCAAGGTGGTGAAGGAGAAGGGCGGCACCGTGGTGGGCGCGGTGCGCCATCCGCTGAACGCATCGGACTTCTCTTCGTTCCTGCTGCAGGCGCAGAGCTCCAAGGCGCAGATTCTGGGCCTGGCCAATGCCGGCGGCGACACCATCAACGCCATCAAGGCGGCGCGCGAATTCGGCATCAACAAGACCATGAAGACCGCCGGCCTGCTGGTGTTCCTGAGCGACATCCACAGCCTGGGCCTGAAGAACACCGAAGGCCTGCTGCACACCACCAGCTGGTACTGGGACCTGAACGACGAGTCGCGCAAGTTTGCCAACCGCTTCTTCGAGAAGACCAAGCGCATGCCCACCGACGTGCAGGCCGCCGACTACTCCGCCACCATGACCTACCTGAAGGCCGTGGCCGCCGCCAAGACCACCGACTCCGACAAGGTGATGGCGCAGCTCAAGAGCATGAAGATCGACGACTTCTACGGCAAGGGCCAGATCCGCGCCGACGGCAGCTTCATCCACGACATGTACCTGGTCGAGGTGAAGTCGCCCGCCGAGTCGAAGAAGCCCTGGGACTACCTGAAGGTGCTCAAGACGCTGCCGGGCGACCAGGTCTTCACGACCAAGGCCGAGACCAAGTGTGCCGCCTGGAAATGATCGGCTGAGGCCGCCTCACCTACCGCCTCACCTACCGCCGCATCCACCGCTGCAGACACCCCACCGAAGTCATCCAGGAGAACCCTTCCATGAAACGCACGCTCATCGCCTCTGCCTGCCTTGCCGCCACCTGCCTGATGGCGGCCGGCGCCGCGCAGGCGCAGGACAAGGTCAAGATCGGCTTCATCACCGACATGTCGAGCCTCTACGCGGACGTGGAAGGCAAGAACGGCGCGCTGGCCATCCAGATGGCCATCGACGACTTCGGCGGCAAGGTCAACGGCATGCCCATCGAGCTGCTGCAGGCCGACCACCAGAACAAGGCCGACATTGCCGCCTCCAAGGCGCGCGAGTGGATCGACACGCAGGGCCTGACCATGCTGTTCGGCGGCACCAGCTCGGGCACCGGCCTGGCCATGGCGAAGGTCGCGCAGGAGAAGAAGCGCGTCTTCATCGTCAACGGCGCGGGCAGCTCGGCGCTCACCAACGAGCAGTGCTCGCCTTACACCGTGCACTACGCCTACGACACCGTGGCGCTGGCCAAGGGCACGGGCAGCGCGGTCATTGCGCGCGGCGACAAGAGCTGGTTCTTCCTCACGGCCGACTACGCTTTCGGCCAGGCCCTGGAGGCCGATGCCTCCAAGGTCGTGAAGGAGAAGGGCGGCACCGTGGTGGGCAGCGTGAAGCATCCGCTGAACACGTCGGACTTTTCGTCGTTCCTGCTGCAGGCGCAAAACTCCAAGGCCCAGGTGCTGGCGCTGGCCAATGCCGGCGGCGACACCATCAACGCCATCAAGGCGGCCAAGGAATTCGGCATCAGCAAGACCATGAAGATGGTCGGCCTGCTGGTGTTCGTGACCGACGTGCACAGCCTGGGCCTTAAGAACACCGAAGGCCTGCTGCTCACCACCAGCTGGGACTGGAACCTGGACGACAAGACGCGCGCCTTCGGCAAGCGCTTCTTCGACAAGACCAAGCGCATGCCCACCGACATCCAGGCCGCCGACTACTCGGCCACCATGACCTACCTGAAGGCCGTGCAGGCTGCCAAGAGCATCGACGCCGACACCGTGATGGCGCAGATCAAGAAGACCCCCATCGACGACTTCTATGCCAAGGGCGTGGTCCGCGAGGACGGTCGCTTCGTGCACGACATGTACCTGATGCAGGTGAAGTCGCCGGCCGAGTCCAAGCAGCCGTGGGACTACTACAAGGTGGTTCAGAAGCTCAAGGGCGAAGACGTCTACACCACGAAGGCCGAGAGCCGTTGCGCCCTCTGGAAGTGACCCCACGCGGGCGCTTTCTCGGCGCCCGGGTTCGTTGAAACGCTTATGAACATTTCCCTTCCCGGCTTGTTGAGCCAGCTCCTCCTGGGGCTGGTGAACGGCTCCTTCTACGCCATCCTGAGCCTCGGGCTGGCGGTGATCTTCGGCCTGCTCAACGTCATCAACTTCGCGCACGGCGCGCTGTTCATGATGGGCGCCATCCTGACCTGGATGGCGATGGAGTATTTCGGCATCAACTACTGGGTGATGCTGATTGCCGCGCCCATCGTCATCGGGCTCTTCGGCGTGCTGATCGAGCGCTTGCTGCTGCGCTGGATCTACAAGCTCGACCACCTCTACGGCCTGCTGCTCACGCTGGGCCTCACGCTGCTGATCGAGGGTGTGTTCCGCTCCGTGTACGGCGTGTCGGGCCTGGCCTACGACGCGCCGGATGCGCTGTCGAGCGCCACCGACCTGGGCTTCATGGTGCTGCCCAACTACCGCGCCTGGGTCGTCGTGGCCTCGCTGGTGGTGTGCTTCGCCACCTGGTACGTGATCGAGAAGACGCGCCTGGGCGCCTACCTGCGCGCGGGCACCGAGAACCCGCGGCTGGTGGAGGCCTTCGGCGTGAACGTGCCGCTGATGATCACGCTGACCTACGCCTTCGGCGCGGGGCTGGCCGCCTTTGCCGGCGTGCTGGCCGCGCCGGTCATTCAGGTGTCGCCGCTGATGGGGCAGAACCTCATCATCGTGGTGTTCGCGGTGGTCGTCATCGGTGGCATGGGCTCGATCATGGGCGCCATCCTCACCGGCCTGGGCCTGGGCGTGATCGAGGGTTTCACCAAGGTCTTCTACCCCGAGGCGTCGTCGACGGTTGTGTTCGTGATCATGGTCATCGTGCTGCTCATCCGCCCCGCCGGCCTGTTCGGCAAAGAGAAATAAGGCGAGCGGCATGAACACCAAGAAAATCTCCCTCGTCGTCTACGCACTGCTGTTGCTCGCGCTCGTTGCGGCGCCGTTCTTCGGCGCCTACCCGGTGTTCGTGATGAAGCTCATGTGCTTCGCACTGTTCGCCGCGGCGTTCAACCTGTTGCTGGGCTTCACCGGCCTGCTGTCGTTCGGCCATGCGGCCTTTCTGGGCGGCTCCGCGTACGTGGCGGGCCATGCCATGAAGGTCTGGGGCCTCACGCCAGAGCTGGGCCTGCTCGCCGGCACGCTCACCGGCGGGTTGCTGGGCTGGCTCTTCGGCGTGCTGGCCATTCGGCGCCAGGGCATCTACTTTGCGATGATCACGCTGGCGCTCGCGCAGATGATGTTCTTCGTCGCGCTGCAGGCCAAGTTCACGGGCGGCGAAGACGGCCTGCAGGGCGTGCCGCGCGGCAAGCTCTTCGGGCTGATCGACCTATCGAACGACCTCACGATGTACTACGTGGCGCTGGTCGTGGTGGTCGCGGCCTTTCTGCTGATCGTGCGCACCATTCACTCGCCGTTCGGGCAGGTGCTGAAGGGCATCAAGGAGAACGAGCCGCGCGCGCTGTCGCTGGGCTACGACGTGAGCCGCTTCAAGCTGCTGGCCTTCGTGATTTCGGCCGCGCTGTCGGGCCTGGCCGGTTCGCTCAAGACGCTGGTGCTGGGCTTTGCCACGCTGTCCGACGTGCACTGGACGGCGTCGGGCCAGGTCATTCTGATGACGCTGGTGGGCGGCCTTGGCACCCTGTCGGGTCCGTTGGTGGGCTCGGCGGTGGTGGTGCTGCTGGAGAACAAGATCGGCGAGCTCGGCAACTTCCTGGCCCGCATCACCACGGTGGACTGGTTCAACACGCTGGGCGAGTCGGTGACCATGGTCACGGGCCTGATCTTCGTGATCTGCGTGCTCGCGTTCCGCAAGGGGATCATGGGCGAGATCATTGCGTTCATCGACCGGCGCAAGGGGTCTGCCGGTAAGTCGCACTGAGGCTTTCGTACCTTGCTTCGTGCGTGAGCTGCGTTGTTCGGGGCGTCGCTCAGGGCGACGGGGTGCCTTGCTCCGCGAATGTCCCCCGGCCTGCGGCCTCCTCCTTTATTTCGCTGCGCAAGGCACCCCATCGGCGTGAGCGTTTTCAGAGCACTGGTTGATCAGCCGCACACCGACAGCGTGGGCGTTGCTCAGGGCAGTTGTTGATCAGCGAGCACCAGCAGCGTGTCCTAGTGCACAGGGCGTCGGGTGCTCCCCGCAGCGAAATAAAGGAGGAGCGAAGCGGGGGACATTCGCGGAGGGGAGTACCCGGCGGCCTGTGCACACGCCCTGAACAGAGGCGTCAGAGACATCGCACCGACAAACGTGCCAGTAAGGCTCTAGAGCCGCAGCGGCGCAGCGTACCCTGTCATCTCAAGATACCCACGCCCCACGCGGCGCCCTTGCGCATCGAGCAAGTCGCTCACGCCTTCCCAGTACACCCCACCGGTCGAACCGCGGCTGTCCAGCTCCTGGTCATCCAGCAGAGCGCGAACTTCGAAGCGGCCAGCGGGCGTCTGCACACGCCATTGCGTCGGGTACTTCGCCTGCGTGCGCGGGCTGTCCCAGGTCTTCACCGGCTCGAACCGCACCTCGTCGTTCCTGAAAATTCGCGCAACCCCGTCGCGCGCGCGAAACGACCCGCCGCCCCACAGCGCGCTGCCATCGCTGCGGCGCAAGTGAAAGGCCGTGAGCGCACTGCCGTCGTCCAGGTTCATGCCGATCCAGTCCCACCCCACGGCCTCGGGGTGCATCAGCGCCTCGCTCCATTCATGGTCGAGCCACGCCGCTCCGGCCACGTCGAAAGCCTGTCCCTTGAGCGTGAGCTTGCCCTGCGCCTTGAGCTGCGGCTCGCTGTAGTAGTAGCTCGCCTGCGATTCGTCAGGGCCCTTGCGCGAGAGCCCGTCCTTGCCCTGCAGCAGCACCGGCTGCGTGGGCGTGAAGCGCAGGTCGAGCGTGAACTCGCCGGCCGGTACGCGCGCCAGGTACAGGCCGTTCTCGCGCACCAGCGACCAGTCGCGGATGCGCACGTCGGTGTCGCTCGTGCCGGCCTCCGCCACGCCGAAGCCGGCGCGCGCAATGCGCTGGTCGTGCAGCAGCACGCGGCCTTCGAGGTCGGTGACGGCGGCGTGCGCGAACACCAGGTTCTTCGCCGCGAACGCCGATCGCATGCCCAGCGCCGCCTCCACGCGCGAGCGAAAGAAGGTCACCTGAAAACCGAACTCGCGGCCCGCCGCGGTCTTCGCATGGCCGGTGATGTACCACCACTCGGTGTGCAGGTCTGGGTGGCTGCCGAAGTCGCGCGGAAAGACCAGCCGGCGCTCGGGCAGCGCCCATGCCGACACGGGGCCCACGGCCATCGCTGCCATGGCCGCCTGCAGCAGGCTGCGCCGTGACATGAACGCTGCGGGTGGCGAAGGCATCACGCCGCCACCCGTGCGTCGATGCGCTGCTGCGCGGGCGCGATGTCGCCGAACGCGTGGCGCACCCACGTTGCATCGTGGTAGCTCGGCAGGTAGCGCTCGCCCGCGTCGCACAGCAGCGAAAGAATCGAGCCCTGCTGGCCGGCCGCGCGCATCTCTTGCGCCACGGCCAGCATGCCGATGAAGTTGGTGCCGGTCGACGGGCCGACCTTGCGCCCCAGCAGCGCCGAGAGCGCATGCATGGCGGCCACCGAGTCGAGGTTGGGCACTTCGATCATCCGGTCGACCAGCGTGCGCACGAAGCTGGGCTCCACGCGCGGGCGGCCGATGCCTTCGATGCGCGAGCCGGCGGCCGTGAGCGTGGCGTCGCCGGTGCGGTGGTAGGCCGAGAACACCGAGCCCTCGGGGTCGGCCACACACACCTGCGTGTCGTGGCAGCGAAAGCGCACATAGCGCCCAATGGTCGCGCTGGTGCCGCCCGTGCCCGCGCCCACCACGATCCAGCGCGGCACCGGATGCCGCTCGCGCGCCATCTGCTGGAACATGCTCTCGGCGATGTTGTTGTTGCCGCGCCAGTCGGTCGCGCGCTCGGCGTACGTGAACTGGTCCATGTAGTGGCCGCCGGTGCGCTCGGCCAGCGCACGCGCTTCCTCGTACACCTGCGCCGCATGGTCGACGAAGTGGCAGCTCGCGCCGTAGAAGGCGATCTGCGCGACCTTCTCCGGCGAGGTGGTGCGCGGCATCACCGCGATGAAGGGCAGGCCCAGCAGCCGCGCGAAGTAGGCCTCGCTCACCGCCGTGGAGCCGCTGGAGGCCTCCACGATGGTCGTGCCTTCGCGCACCCAGCCGTTGCACAGCGCATAGAGAAAGAGCGAGCGCGCGAGCCGGTGCTTCAGGCTGCCGGTGGGGTGCGTGGATTCGTCCTTCAGGTACAGGTCGATGCCTTGCGCCGCGAGCGCGGGCATGGCCAGTGGGATCAGGTGCGTGTCTGCGCTGCGCTGGTAGTCGGCCTCGATGCGGCGGATTGCGCTGCCGAGCCAGCCGCTGCACAGCGAGGAGGAGGGGGTGGAGGGTTGCTGCTGCATATCGTCGCCAGTCTACAAGTCGTGTCTTCGAAACCCTCGCGGCGCGCAAGCCGTGGAGGTGCCGCCCTCGCGGCAAGCCCTACCAGTCTTCCTTCACAGCCAGCACCGCGTCCTTGCCCGCCGCGGCCCGCCCGGCCATCCAGGCCGTCACCGTGCCCGCCGCCACCACGGCCGCGCACAGCAGCAGCAGCCGCTCCCAGGGCACGAGCAGGTCCATGCTCCAGTGAAAGCTCTGCGGGTTCACCACCTTCACCAGCACCACCGACACCGCCAGGCCCAGCCCCAGCCCGGCCACCGCGCCAATGGCGGTCCATGCCGCGCCTTCACCCGCCACCACGGCCAGCACCTGGCGCCGCGTGAACCCCAGGTGCGCCAGCAGCCCGAACTCCTTGCGCCGTGCCAGCACCTGCGCGCTGAAGCTGGCGGCAATGCCGAACAGCCCGATGGCGATGGCCACCGCCTGCAGCCAGTAGGTCACCGCAAAGCTGCGGTCGAAGATGCGCAGCGAGGTCACGCGGATCTGCCCGACCGAGGCGATCTCGACCGACTCGGCCGCCCCTGCGGACTCTGCGGACCTTGCGGACCCGCCTTGCTCCCGCGCCGCCAGCGCGCGCACCGCGGCCTGCACCGCGCCTTCGGACGCGCCGGGCGCGAGCCACACCGCCACGTCGCTCACGTTGCGTTCACCGGTGATGCGCTCGTAGTCCCGCGCGTCCATGGTGATGGCGCCGAACTGGCGCGCGTAGTCGCGCCACACGCCGGCCACGAAGAAAACGGTCGATTGTTTCGAGGTTGCAGACAGGCCCATCGCGTCCGACAGCGGCGCGAAGCTGCTGCCGGGCTTCGCGCCATACAGCTCCACCATCGGTTCGCTCACATAGATGCCGACCTGCCCCTCGGGCACCGGAACGGCCGCGCCCACCAGCGGCAGCGACTGCGTGGCGCCGCCTTCCAGGCTGCGCGCAATCAGCGCCACCGCCGGCCGCGTGGCGTCGAGCTGCAGCGACTGCGTGCGCAGCGTGCCGGTGCGCGCCACGCCGGGCAGTTGGGACAGCGCCTGCACGAAGGCCGGTGCGAAGGTGGCGGTGTCGGTGCTGCTGCTGTTGCCGCTGTTGCTGCCGCGCCCGCCCGAGGTGGCGCGCACGTACAGGTCGGCCGGCAGCACCACGTCGAGCCATTGCGTCACCGAATCGCGAAAGCTCGCGACCATCACCGTGAGCGCCACCGCCAGGCTCAGGCTGGCGACCACGCCGCTGACGGCCACGGCCGCCGTGCCGCGCATGCGCCGTGCGCGTTCCACGGCCAGCATCGGCAGCACGCGCCGCGCGAACAGGGGCGCGATGCGGTCGTACAGCAGCGCAATCAGCCAGGGCAGGGCGGTGATGCCGCCCACCAGCAGGCAGGCCACCGACAGGTAGGCCGCCACCGGAATGCCGCCGATGGCCGGCACGTTGGCCAGCAGCGCGCCCAGCGCGATGAGCGCCAGCGCCAGCCAGTGGCCGTTGCCTTGCACCGGCGCCGCGCCCAGCCCCTTGAGCGTCTGCGCCTCGGGCAGGGCCTGCGCCGCGCGCGCGGGCCACCAGCCGCCGACCAGCGCGGCCACCACGCCCAGCCCGCCGTACAGCAGGGCCGCGCCGGTGCTCCAGTGCAGCGTGGGCGCCACGCCTTCGAAGTAACCGCCGCCCAGGTCGCCGCCCAGCACCTTCAGCGCGAAGGCCGCCAGCGCCGTGCCCAGCGCCAGCCCGGCCACGCTGCCGATCAGCCCCAGCACCAGCGATTCGACCAGCACCAGCTTGAGCCGCTCGCGCGGCGTGAGCCCCAGCACGCCGAGCAGCGCGAACTGCTGCGCGCGCTTGGCCACGCTGAGCGCCAGCACCGAGAACACCAGGAACGCACCCGTGAACAGCGCCACCAGCGCCAGCACCGTGAGGTTCACGCGGTAGGCGCGCGACAGGTTGCTCACCCGCTCGGCCGCATCGCCGGGCTCGGCAAACTGCACGCCCGCGGGCCAGTCGGGCGACTTCTGCAGCGCGGCCATGAAGGCGGCGCGGTCGGTGCCGGGCGCCAGCCGCAGGTCGATGCGGCTGAGCCGCCCGCCCTGGCCGAACAGGTCTTGCGCGGCGCCGATGTCCATCACCGCGAGCGCCGTGCCGCCGGCCGCGACATGGCCGGCCACGGCCAGCTTCTGCCATATATCGCCGCTGCGCAGCTGCACCGTTTCCGCGGCGCCGTCGGGCGCCTGCGCCGGCAGCCCCAGCAGGCTGCGCGCGGCGGCGTTGAGAAACACCTGGCCCGGCGCGAACAGCGCGAAGCGGTCGGCCCCGGCGCGGGGCTGCGGCATGAGCGCGGGGGCGATGGTGGGCAGCACCAGCGCGTCGATGCCGATCACGCGCAGCGGCACCTGGCGCTCACCGGCCGGCTTGGGTGCGGCGCCGTCGCCAGCCATCCCCAGCCCCTGGAACTCGACCACCGGGCTGGCCAGCGTCACCTGCGGGTGCCGCGCGAGCCGCGAGAACACGGCCTCGTCGAAGCCGCCCTGCACCGCGCGCACCTCCAGGTCGGGCTGGCCGTTGACCGAGCGCACGGCGCTGGAGAACTCGTCCAGCGCGGAGGCGTTGATCAGCTGCACGGAAAAGGCCAGCGCCACGCCCAGCATCACGGCCAGCACGGCCGCCGCGTTGCGCCAGGGGTGGTGGCGGAGTTCCTGCCAGGAGAAGGTGGTGAGCAATGCGCGCATGGCGCGATTGTCGCGGTGCGCAAAAGGTGACGGGGCCGTGGCACCATGGCACCCCGGCGCCCCTTTCACGGTGCCTGAGGAATCCGACGATGCGGCTCCCGCCCCGTGCCCTGTCCCGCCATTGCCTTGCGGCCTGGCTCCTCGCTCCCACGCTCGCCATGCTTGTTGCGGCCACGGCCGCCGCCCAACCCCGGCAGCCTCAGCAACCACAGCAGCCTCAGCAGTCCCTCACGCTGGCCACCGACCCGGCCGTGCTGGCCAAGGCCGCCCTCGGCCCCGAGCGCGGCACGCTGGTGGTGGGCACGCTGCGCAACGGCCAGGCCGCCTACGGCGCGGCCTACAACCCCGAGCCGCCGTCGCCGCCGCGCGCCATCGCCGGCAACAGCGCGGAGCAGCCGATGTTCGAGATCGGCTCGGTCACCAAGGTCTTCACCGGCCTCTTGCTCGCGCAGGCCGTGGAGCGCGGCGACCTGAAGCTGGACGACACCGTCGGCAAGCTGCTCGCGGGCAAGGCCGAGGGCGAGGGCCTGGCGGGCACGGTGGGCACCGTGGGCGCGGTCACGCTGCGCCAGCTGGTCACGCACACCGGCTGCATGCCCGTGATGGCCGACGGCGTGACCGGCGGCGCGCCGCTGGCCGAGCAGTTCCGCAGTTTCGACAAGGCGATGTTCTGGGCCGCGCTGGCGCGCATCAAGCTCACGGCCGCCGCGCCGCCGTGCGAGGCCGCGTACAGCAACTTCGGCATGGCGCTGCTGGGCCAGTTGCTGGCCGAGCGCTACGGCACCTCGTGGGGCGAACTGGTGCGCGCGCGCATCACCGAGCCGCTGGGCATGAACGACACGGTCATCACGCTGGGCGACAAGGCTTCGCGCATGGCGCCGGCCTTTGCCGGCGACCGCCGCCAGCCGCTGTTCGACATGCTGGCCTATGCGCCGGCCAGCGCGCTGCGCTCCACGGCCGCCGACATGCTGACCTTCAGCCGCGCCGTGCTGGCCGGCGCCAACGGCCCCCTGGGCCCGGCCGCCGTGCGCATGCTCACGCCGCTGGCGCGCTACGAGGGGGCGGAGATCGGCTACGCGGTGATGGTGCGCGGCCAGGAGGGGGTGCAGGGCGGGCGCCGCACCTACTGGCACGCCGGCCTTACCGAGGGCTACCGCACGCTCTGGCTGCTGGCGCCCGACACCGGCGAGGCGCTGATCGTGCTCAGCAGCAATGCGCGCGCGCCGTTGCAGGCCGTGATGCTGGCGGTCGGCAAGAGCCGCTACCCGGTGTCGACCGTCGAGGTGCCCATCGACGCCAGGCGGCTGGACGACTACAAGGGCGAGTTCCGCGTCAGCAAGACCAAGGCGCTGAACATCACGGTGCGCGGCGGCAAGCTGCTGGTGCGCGAGACCGGCCGCGGCTACAACGCGCTCACGCCGACCGGTACCGACCGCTTTGCCGTCACCGGCATCGGCGCGCAGCTGGTGTTCCGGCGCGATGCGGGCAATGCGGTGGTGGGGCTCACGCTGGCGCAGGGCGGCAGCCAGCTCGATGCGCAGCGCGTGGGCGAGGCGGCTGCCTTGCCGCAGCAATAGCCGGGGCACGACACGGGTCCGCGAGCAGGGCAGGCCCCGCGCTCAGCGGTCGATTCAGCGGTCGATTCAGTGGTCGGCCAGCGCGAGTGCCTGTGCCAGCAACTGATCGGCCATCTGCTCGATCTCCTCGCGCATGACCAGCTTGGCCCGCCAGCCCGCGGGAATGCCCGCCATCCCGTAGAAGGCGCCGGCCAACTGGCCGCAGATTGCGGCGGTGGTGTCGGCGTCGTCGCCCAGGTTGGTGGCGGCCAGCACGGCTTCTTCGAAAGACTGCGTGTGCGCGAAGCACCAGAGCGCGGCTTCGAGCGACGCCACGCAGTAGCCCGAGCCTTTGATCTGCGCAGTCGGCTTCCCGGCGTAGTCGCCCCGTGCCAGCGCGGCCACCTTCTCGCTCAGCGGCGCGAGCGGCGTGGTCGCCAGAATCGCCGCCTTGCTCTCGCCGCGCAGTGCCGCACGCAGTTGCAATGCGAAGAGCTGCGAGCACTCGATGGCCTCCAGCGCGCCGTGCGTGGTGCGCGTGCTTTCGCCGGCCTGGCGCCAGGTGGCCTCGGCGCTGGCGGCCCACAGCATCGGCACCGGGGCGAGCCGCATCAGCGCGCCGTTGCCGGCCGTGCGCGGGTCGGGGTCGCCCGCGAACGGGTCGCCCGAGGCCAGGTAGCGGGTGAGCGCGCCCGACACTGTGAGGCCGATGTCGAAGCAGTTGCCCGTGCTGCTCATGTAGCCCACGTTGCGCCAGTTGCAGTAGCGGTTCATCTGGTCTACCGCGTTGAAGCCCTGGCAGTGCAGCAGGCTGGCCGCCAGGCACAGCGCCATCGAGGTGTCGTCGGTCCATTCGCCGGGCGCCAGCCCGAAAGGGCCGCCGCCCACCATGTCCGTGACCGGCTCGAACGTGCCGCGCGTGCGGAACTCCACCGTGGTGCCCACGGCATCGCCGCAGGCCAGGCCGAGCAGGCTGCCGCGGTAACGCTCGGCGTTCATTGCGCCTGCCTCAGCGTTTCGCGCGCGGCCATCAGCGCAAAGCCCAGCAGGTTGAGGCCTTTCCACGCGCGCGGGTCTTGCGCCGCGGGGTCGGTGGCGGCCAGGCCGATGCCCCAGATGGGGTCGACCGGGCTGGCCTCGACCAGCACCTGGTGGCCGGTGCCGAGCAGAAAGGCGCCCAGCGCGGCGTGCTGCGCGAATTTATGAGCGTTGCCCTGCGTCACGATGTCCAGCCGCGCCGCGGCCCACGCCGCGTCGTCGAAGCCGCGGATCTCGCGGCCCAGCTTCTTGGCTTCACCGGGCGTGCGCGCGGCCAGGATGCGCGCGCAGGTGTCTTCGTCGCCGAACAGGCGCGCCTTGCCGGCCATCATGAAATGCTCGGCCGTGCGGTACCTGATGCCGTCGACCTTGAACTCGGCTTCGAACCACTGGCTGAAGCAGCTCTTGTTCACGCCGGTCTTCGGCGCCTGGTGGCCCCAGAACAGCAGGTACGCGGGGCGGTGGCCTTGGGCGAAGTAGGCGGGCAGGTCGCGCGTGCTGCGGGGTGTCATCGGCGTTGTCGGCGTTGTCGGCGATGGCGGCGCTATTGGTGTTGTGTTCGTCATTTCTTTCCTCCCTGGGTAGCGTGTGACAGCAAAAGTTGTTCTGTGCAACTAATCAAGGGTTGTATAGTACAACTAACCAACAAGGCGTCAAGCCCTCCCCGTGAAAACCACCTCGCCGAACTTTCCGCCCCTGACTTTTCCGCGTCCGCTGGTCACGGTCGACGTGGTGATGTTCACCGTGCGCGACGACGCGCTGCAGGTGCTGCTGGTCAAGCGCCCCGCCGACACGGCCGAGCCGTTTCCCGGCAAGTGGGCCTTGCCGGGCGGCTTCGTGAACATCGGCGAAGACGCCACGCTGCTCGACTGCGCGCTGCGCAAGCTGCACGAAAAAACCGGCGTGGTCACGCCCTATCTCGAACAGCTCGGCAGCTGGGGCGGCGCGCAGCGCGACCCGCGCGGCTGGTCGACCACGCACTGCTTCTACGCGCTGGTTCCCGCGCAGGCGATGCAGTTGCGCAGCGGCGCCAACGCGGCCGAGGTGGCGTGGTTCGAGGTCGATGCGGCCGCGCGCAAGCGCCTGGCCTTCGACCATGGCGAGTTGCTGGAAGCCGCCGTGGCCCGGCTGCGCAGCAAGGTCGAATACACCTCGCTGCCGGCCTTTCTGCTGGAGGAGCCGTTCACGCTGCCGGCGCTGCAGCACACCTACGAGGTGGTGCTGGGCCGCGACATCGACAAGAGCGCCTTTCGCAAGCGCATGCTCGACGCCGAGTTCATGGAAGAAGCCGGCATGGTCACCGGCACCTTGGGCCGCCCGGCCATGAGCTACCGGCTGCGCGACCGCTCGCAGGCGGCGCTGTTTCCGCGCACCTTCAACGTGCGATGACCCGGTGCGGCCGGCTCACAGCCGCTGCGACTTCGCGTTGAGGTAGGCCCGCACCACCGCGCTGCTGCTCAGGCCGATGGCGCGGTCGTAGGCCTTGCGCGCCGCGGCACGCGCGCCGCCAGCCGCCAGCAGGTGCGCGCGCGCGGCCCAGAAGGGCTGGTAGTTGGCCACCTCATCGGGAGTCATCGCGTCGAGCGCCTGCAGGCCGGTTTCCGGGCCACGGGCGTCGGCCAGCGCGCAGGCCAGGCTCACCTGCGCGCCGACGCTCGGGCGCAGCGCCAGCAGGCTTTGGTACAGCGACACCAGCGTCTCGGGCGGCACCGGCGCGCCGGCGCGGCGCTCGCAGTGCGCCGACTGGATGCGGGCCTTCAGCTGGTACGTGCCGAGCGACCCCAGCGCGGCCGCTTCACGCAGATGGTGTTCGGCCTCGGCCAGCAGCTCGTGGTTCCAGCGCGTGATGTCCTGCTGGTCGAGCGGCACATAGGCGCCGGTGGCGCTGCGGCGCGATGCCAGTCGGGCGTCGCCGAACAGCATCAGCGCCAGCAGGCCCAGCGGCTCGGGTTCGTGCGGCATCAGGCGGCACAGGATGCGGCACAGGTCGATGGCTTCGGCCGTGAGCCCGCGCGGCAGCGCGTCCGCGCCGTCCACGTCGTCCCAGCCGCTGCCGTAGGCGGCATGGATGGCGTCGAGCACCTCGCGCAGCCGATGGGGCAGGTCGCGTGGCTGCGGCGTGTCCAAGGACCCCCCCGCTGCGCGGATGCGGGCCTTGGCTTGCAGCAGCCGCTGCGACAGTGCCGCGGGCGAGGTCAGAAAGGCGCCCGCCATGCGCGCCGCGTCGATGCCCAGCACGGTCTGCAGCATCAGCGGCGCGCGCGCCGGCGCGTCCATGGCCGGGTGCGCGCACACGAAGAACAGGCGCAGCCGCTCGTCGGGGAGGCTTGCGGCGTGGGTGCGGGCTTCGTCGAACTCGCCGGCCAGCAGCATCAGTGTTTGCGTGGCCTCGTTCTGCACGCGGGTGTGGCGCCAGGCATCCAGTGTGCGCAGCCGCGCGGTGCTCAGCAACCAGGCGTCGGGCTCGTCCGGAATGCCGTCGGCGGGCCAGCGCTCCAGCGCCCGCGCAAAGGCGTAGCCCAGCGCATCTTGCGACGCGGCAATGTCATGCGTGCGCGCGACCAGGACCGACAGCAGCCGTCCGTAAGATTCGCGCGCCGCACGGTCGGCGGCCTGCGCCTGGGGGTGCATGGTGTCTTGCCCTGGCAGGAGCTTGTGAGGCGAACATTTTTTACGCTATGGCGCCTGGGCGCAATGGCTCATTTCGTTTTTGCCCTGGCCGCTCCTACGCCGCCCTGGCCTTCACCGCAGGCGAAAACATCGCCTCCATCTCGTTGCGCAGTTTGTAGGCGGCGGTGCCGGTGTCGATGGCCACGTCGGCCCAGCTCAGGCTTTGGCCCTTCTTTACCGGGCGCACCAGCTTCACGTGGTGCGCCAGGCCCAGCGGCAGGCCGCCCAGGCGCAGCGACCGCTCGGCCGGCAGCAGCTTGCCCCACACCGTATAGCCGCCTTCGCCGTCGAGCATTTCGCCCGGGGCCAGGTCGCGCTTGGCGGTGGCCACCACGTCGGCGTTCCAGCAGCTGGCCACGCCGGTGGCCTCGCCGCGCAGCGCCACGCTGGCCACCGACATGCCCACCTCCAGCCCGATCAGGTGCCAGCGCTTGTACAGCGTGAAGTAGCGCCCGCTCGGGTCGGTGTGGGCGTTGTATTCCTCGAAGCAGTTCTTGATGTAGTCGGTCTCGGCCTCCACCGTGACCCACACGCCCATGCGAATGTCGTACGGAATCTTGCGGCCGTCGGCCTCCAGCGAGGACACCACCTCGACCATGCCCTTGCGCTCCAGCACGCCGCCTTCGCTCTTGGGGCGCGTGACGAAGGGAATGTCTTCCACGCTCGCGGGCGGGTAGAGCAGGCCGTCCGATGGCACCGTGAGGCCGGTGGCGTTGGCCACGGCCGAGCTTTCGATGGAGGGCTTGGAGCCGTCCAGAAAGCTGTTGAACATCTTCGGGTTGAGGCCGCCGCGCTGCGCCTGTTCGGGCGTGAGGCCGTAGTTGCCCCACACCGTCTCGGGTGTGGATTCGGTGAAGTGCGGCAGCCACTTGTGGCCGCGCCCGGCCGCCACCACCGGAAAGCCGCAGGTGCGTGCCCAGTCGACGAGGTCGCAGATCAGCGCGGGCTGGTCGCCGAAGGCCAGCGAATACACCACGCCGGCCTGCTGCGCCCGGTGCGCGAGCAGCGGGCCGCAGAAGGCGTCGGCCTCCACCGTCACGTTCACCACATGCTTGCCGTGCGCAAAGGCGTCCAGGCAGTGGTCGACCGCGGCAATGGGGTTGCCGGTGCACTCGACCACGATGTCGATGGCGGGCTCGCGCGTCACGGCCTGCCAGTCGTCGGTGATCCAGGTGGTGCCGTGCTCGAGCGCCTCTTGCACGGAGCCGGCGGCGGCGCGCCCGGCTTGCCAGCCCACGCGCTCCAGGTTGACGCGGGCCGCGTCGGGCGACAGGTCGGCAATGGCCACCAGTTGCACGCCGGGCGTGCGCGGAATCTGCGCCAGGTACATGGCGCCGAACTTGCCCGCGCCGATCAGGCCGATGCGGATGGGGCGGCCTTCGGCGGCGCGCTGTTGCAGGCGGGTGTAGAGGCTCATGGTGGTCAGGCCTCCACGGGTTCGATCACATCGAGCGAGGTCTGCAGGGCGCTGTCGGGCAGGCCGTTTTTCCACGGCACGTCCACGGGGTAGGGCTTCAGCAGGCAGTCGTCGGGCAGCATCTCGATGGGCGCGAAGTTTCTGTGCGCGATGAACTCGGGCCGCTTGTGGCGCCGAATGTGGTTGCTGACCGCGCACAGGCTCAGGTACACCGCCACCCGGTTGAAGGGCGACAGGTTGCTGCCCGACGCATGCACCAGGCAACTGTGGAACAGGATCATCGAGCCGGCCGGCCCCTTGGGCGAGACGATGCCGCCTTCTTTGCCACCGGCGCGCTCCACCAGCTGACCGATGAGCTCGTTGTCGACCGTCCACAGCGGATAGCTGGTGGTGGTGAGGTCGTGCCTGGCATCGACCACGCCCTTGCGGTGGCTGCCCGGAATGAACATGAGCGGGCCGTTGTGCTCGGTCACGTCGTCCAGAAAAATAGCGACGTTCATCGCACGCTCGGTGGGCATCAGGTCGTCGTTGAGCCAGGTGCCGTAGTCCTGGTGCCACTGCCACACCTGGCCTTCGAAGGCCATCTTTCCATTGATCTTGAACTGGTGCATGTAAACCGCTTCCTCGAACAGGTCCATCACCGGGCCCACCATGCGCGGGTGCCGCGCCAGCCGCGCGAAGGGTTCGCTGATGAGGTGCGCCGCAAAGTTGGTGCGCACGGCGTCGGAGCCTTTCTCGCGCACGTTGAAGGCCTCGCGCTTGCTGTACAGCGCGGGCACCGCGTCGGTCAGCGTTCTTGTTTCCTCGGGCGAGAAGTGGCCGGGGAAGAACAGGTAGCCGTCGCGCTCGAACTGCGCGCGTTGCTCGGGGGTCAGCTTCATGCCTTGTCTCCTTTTTTTCGCGGGGTGGTTTGCGGTGTGGTGGGCGGGGGTGTGGCTGTGGCGCGCGCCAGTTGCTGCGCGAGCCGCTCGCTCAGGGCTTCGCTGGCCTGCGAGACGTGTTCTTCGCTCAGCCGCGCGGCGCGTTCCACGTGGCCGGCGGCAATGGCCTGCGCAATGGCTTCGTGCTCGTCCCACAGCGATTCGCGCTGCGGCTCGGCCTGCAGCACCGCGCCCATTGCGCGGCGCAGGTGGCGCCAGTGCGGCGCGGCGCTCTGGCCGATCAGCGGGTTGCCTGATGCTTCGTAGATGGCCTGGTGAAAGGCCACGTCGGCGTCCAGCATGGCCTCCACGTTGCGCCCGCGCGCCGCGCGCCTTCCGCGCTCTATCAATTTGGGGTCGATGCGAAAGCGCTGCTGCGCCGCCAGCCGCGCGGCCAGCACGTCGAGCGCGCCGCGCACCTGGTAGACCTTGCGCATCGCCTCGGCCTCCAGCGGCGCCACCAGCACGCCGCGGCCGGGTGCGTCGCGCACGAAGCCGTCTTTCTTCAGCAGGCGCAGCGCCTGCAGCACGGGCTGGCGCGACACCGACAGCCGCTGCGCGATGTCTTCCTGCATGAGGCGCTCGCCCGGCGCGAGCGTGCCGCTGCTGATGGCGCCGAGCAGCGCGCGGTAGACCTGGTCGACGAGATCAGGGGCGACCTCGATGCTAAGAAGGTGGGCGGGCATGGCGGCTTTCTTTTGAACTCTGTATACAGAGTACGAAGATTCGGCGCGCCGCGCATCCCGGGTTTTTACCCATCGGCGCTGCAAAAAATTGCAGCCCGCCGCTAAGCTCGGCGCATGCAATTACCTACCTACGACGACGTCATTGCCGCGGCCGCGCGGCTCCAGGGCCATGCCCACCGCACGCCCGTGCTGCGCTCTACCACCGCCGATGCGCGCTGGGGCGCGGAGTTCTTCTTCAAGTGCGAGAACTTCCAGCGCATGGGCGCATTCAAGTTTCGCGGCGCGTTCAATGCGCTGTCGAAGTTCGACGCCGCGCAGCGCAAGGGCGGCGTCATCGCGTTTTCGTCGGGCAACCATGCGCAGGCCATTGCGCTGTCGGCGCGCCTGCTGTCGATGCCGGCCGTCATCGTCATGCCCGCCGACGCGCCCGCCGCCAAGGTGGCCGCCACCAAGGGCTACGGCGCCGAAGTGGTGATGTACGACCGCTTCACCGAAGACCGCGAGGCGCTCACCAGGCGGCTCGCGCAGGAGCGCGGCATGACCATGATTCCGCCCTACGACCACCCCGACGTGCTCACCGGCCAGGGCACCGCAGTGAAAGAGCTGATAGAGGAAACCGGCCCGCTCGACCACCTGTTCGTGTGCCTGGGCGGCGGCGGGCTGCTGTCGGGCTCGGCGCTGTCTGCGCGCGCGCTGTCGCCGCAATGCAAGGTCTACGGCGTGGAGCCGGAAGCGGGCAACGACGGGCAGCAGTCGCTGCGCGCCGGAAAGATCGTGCACATCGCCACGCCCAAGACCATTGCCGACGGCGCGCAGACGCAGTACCTGGGCGAGTACACCTTCGGCATCATCCGTCGCGACGTGGACGACATCTTCACGGTGACCGACGATCAACTCGTCGAGGCCATGCGCTTCTTTGCCGAGCGCATGAAGATGGTGGTGGAGCCGACCGGCTGCCTTGCGTTCGCGGGCGCCATTGCGGCGGCCAAGGCCATTGAAGGCCAGCGCGTGGGCATCGTGATCAGCGGCGGCAACGTCGATCTGTCGCGTTTCGCGTCGCTGATCGCACCTCAGTAGGCAGCACGCCTACCAAGTTGCGTTCGATTCTCGAGAACCGTGCGCGGCGCTTCGACAAGCTCAGCGTGAACGGTTTTTCGTTTTCCAAAGCAACTTGGTATCAGGCGCGGATGCCGCTGGCCGTGAGGTGCAGCAGGCGGTCGGCGCGGGCCGCCGCGCTTTCGGAGTGCGTCACCAGCACCAGCGAGGCACCGTGCTCGCGGGTCTGGCCGATCAGCAGGTCCATCACCTTGGCGGCGGTCGTCGGGTCGAGGTTGCCCGTGGGCTCGTCGGCCAGCAGCAGGGCGGGGCGGTGCACGAGCGCACGCGCAATGGCCACCCGCTGCAGCTGACCGCCCGACAGCGTCTGCGGCAGCCGCGCGCCCATGCCGGGCAGGCCCACGGCGTCGAGCATCTTCGCCACGCGCGCGTCGTCCTGCTGGCCCAGCAGCATCAGCGGCAGCGCCACGTTCTGCGCCACGTCCAGGTGCGGCAGCACGTGGAAGGCCTGAAACACGAAGCCCACATGGCGGCGGCGCCACAGCGCGCAGGCTTCGCCGCCCAGCGCGCCGATGTCGGTGCCGTCGTGCGTCACCGTGCCCTGGTCCCAGCTGTCCAGCCCGGCCATGCAGTTGAGCAGGGTCGATTTGCCGACGCCCGACTCCCCCACGATGGCGACAAACTCGCCGGGCTCGACGCTGAGCGTCACGTTCTCGAAGACCGGCGATTCAGCGTAGTGCTTGCCGAGGTTGGTAATGCGCAGCGTCATCCGGGGTGGGTTGCTCAGGTTGCTTGAATGGCGTGGGCCATGCGTTGAACGGCGGTCTGCACCGCGCCGGGCGCGTCGCAGGCGATCACGGTGCGTTGCGGCATGCTGCGCAGCCAGGTGACCTGGCGCTTGGCGAGTTGCCGCGTGGCGGCGATGCCGCGTTCACGCAGCTCGGCCATGGCGCGGGCATCGGGAGCCGCGTCGCCGCAGGCGTCCAGCATGTCCCAGGCCTGGCGGTAGCCGACGCAGCGCATCGAGGGCAGATCGGTCGACAGGTCGCCGCGCGCGCGCAGCGCACGCACCTCGTCGAGAAAGCCGTCGGCCAGCATGGTGTCGAAGCGCTCGGCAATGCGGCCGTGCAGCCAGGCGCGGTCGTTCGGCTCCAGCGAGAACAGCATGCCGCCTTCCACCGGCCGTGCCGTCTTGTTGTCGCTCGCATGAAAGCTCGACAGCGGCTTGCCGCTGGTGGCCCACACCTCCAGCGCGCGCTGAATGCGCTGGCTGTCCTGCGGCGCGAGCCGTGCGGCCGTTACCGGGTCGACCTGCGCCAACCGCGCATGCATCGTGGGCCACCCGTGCGCGGCGGCATCGGCGTCGATGCGCTCGCGCACGGCGGCATCGGCCGGTGGCATGGCGTCGATGCCGTCGAACAGCGCCTTGAAATACAGCATGGTGCCGCCCACCAGCAGCGGCAGCGCGCCGCGCGCGCGGATCTCGCCGATGAGCCGCGTGGCGTCGGCCACGAAGGCGGCGGCGCTGTAGCTCTCGCGCGCATCGAGGATGTCGATCAGGTGGTGCGGCACGGCGGCCTGCTCGGCGGCGGTGGGCTTGGCGGTGCCGATGTTCATGCCGCGGTAGACCAGGGCCGAGTCGACCGAAACGATCTCCACCGGCCGCAGGCGGGCCAGCGCGAGCGCGGCGGCGGTCTTGCCGCAGGCGGTGGGGCCGGCGAGCGCGATGTAGCGGGGGGGAGCGGAAGAAAGGGCGGCCGGGGCCGGGGGGGCGGCATCGGCGGCCGCAACGGAGCTGGGAGACATGGTGCGCCGAGGGTAGCAAACGGCGCGTGCCCGTCGGCGCGACGGGGCTTGTGCGGCCCGCGGGGCGGCGGGTATCTCGGCTGGTGGTGCTGCCGGCGGCTGCGGCGGCGGACCGGTCAGACCGCTCAGATCGCCGCGGGCACCGCCGGCTTCGCCTGCCCGCGCACATCCTGCGGCGTGAGCGCGCCGGTGGGCGGCGCGAGCCGTGGCGTCGGCCGTGGCACGCCTGCGTTGCTGGCGACCATGTTTTCCGGCTTCATGCGAAACAGCTGCGTGAGAGCGGCGCGGTACTGCGTCTCGCCGACCGAGTTGGTGTTGTGGTGCGAGCCGCCCTCGACCAGCACGAACAGCTTGGGCACCGTGGCCGCGTCGTACAGCTTGCGGCCCAGTGTGGGGTTGATCAGGCTGTCGGCCGTGCCGTGCACCACGAGCAGCGGCGCGCCGATGTCCTTGACCTTGTCGATCGCGTCGAAGCGCTGGGTGATGAACGGGCGAAACGGCAGCCAGCCCCACTTGAAGCTGCCGACCACGTCGGCGATGGAGGTGAAGGTGCTCTCCACGATGGTGCCGCTCTCGTCGTTCACATGGGCCGCCAGGTCGATGCCGATGGCGCCGCCCAGCGAGTGGCCGAAGATGTAGCGGTGCTGCTTGGGGTGGCGCGCGGCCAGCCAGGTCCAGGCGGCGCGGGCGTCCTCGCGGGCGGACTCTTCGGACGGCAGGCCCGCCGAGCTCTTCCCGAAGCCGCGATAGTCGATGGCCAGCACCGAAAAGCCCAGCTCGTGCATGCGCTGGATGCGAGGTGCCGAGCCGGCCACGTTGTAGCGCGCGCCGTGCAGGTACAGCAGCACGGGGGTGTCGGTGGTTTCGGGCGCACCGCCCAGCCACAGGCCGTGCAGGCGGGCGGGCTCACCGGTCAGGGAGGACTGAAAGTCGATCCACACGTCTTCCATGCCCTGCGCCATCGACGCGGTGTTGCCCCAGCTGCGGTCGCTGGGCTGGAAGATCCATTCCCGTTGCTGTTGGTCGAACGACGAGCAACCCGCTGCCAAAAGGGCACAGAGCGAGAAGGCAGACGCGAGGAGGGTCCAGCGTTTCATCATGGGTGTGAGGGACAGCGAAGTCGGCCTGAAAGTTCACTTGCTCTCGCCAGCGTGCGCCGACATTGCACGTTGGTAACCTCCGTAAACAACGCTCAACGGCGCTTTGTGAACCTATGCAACGTGCGTGCCCGCCATCCCGATGACGGGGCCAGCCTTGCGGAAAACCCTTGGCACCCGCCGGGTCTCAACGCCGGCCAAATCGCTGAAAAGTGCCTGAAACGGGCCGTTCGGGGCCTTATCGGCCGCGCATGAACAGCGAATCGAGCTCGCGAATCGACAACTGGCGCCAGGTCGGGCGGCCGTGGTTGCACTGGTCCGAACGTTCTGTTGCTTCCATTTGGCGTAACAGTGCGTTCATTTCGTCGATGGTGAGCTTGCGGTTGGCGCGCACCGCACCATGGCAGGCCATGGTGGAGAGCAATTCGTTCTGTGCCCGCTGCACCACGGTGCTGGCATCGTGCTGGGCCAGTTCGGCCAGCACGCTGCGCGCCAGCTCTACAGGGTCGCCGTCTGCCAGCGTGCCGGGCACGGCGCGCACCGCAAGCGTGCGCGGCGAGAACGGCGTGATCTCCAGGCCCAGCGTCGGCAGCACCGCCGCGCAGGCTTCGGCCGTGGCCACTTCCTGCGGCGTGGCCGCGAAGGTGGCCGGAATCAGCAGCGGCTGGCTGCTGATGGCGGCGCCGTCGAGCTGCGTCTTCAGCCGCTCGTAGACGATGCGCTCGTGCGCCGCGTGCATGTCGACGATCACCAGGCCCTGGCTGTTCTCGGCCAGGATGTAGATGCCCTGCAGCTGCGCCAGGGCGCGGCCCAGGGGCCAGGCTTGTTCGTTGGTGGCGAAAGGGGCCGGGCCGTCTGCTGCTTCAGGGCCGACGGGCGGGCGGAAGGTGCCTTGCGCCGTATCGGCCTGCAGCCACGGCGCGGGTGCCGGTTCGTTCGCCGTGAGTGGCGTCTGTGCGCCGCGCTGCGGCCACATCGCCTCGAAGTCGCCTTCGCCCCGGGCGCCGTGCTCGCGCATCGCGAAGTTCATGGCCGGCTGCGCCCAGCCGGCGTTCGACGGCAGCGGCGCGGGCTTGAAGAACGACTGCTGCGCAGCAGCCGGCGCCACGGCGTCGCCGGCGCGCGGGGCCGCCAGCGCGTCCTCGATGGCGTGGCGCACCGCCTGGTGCACCTCGCGCCCGTCGCGAAAGCGCACCTCGATCTTGGTCGGATGCACGTTCACGTCCACGCGCGCGGGGTCGATCTCCAGGTACAGCGCATAGATGGGCTGGCGCTGGCCGTGCAGCACGTCTTCATAGGCGCTGCGCACGGCATGCGACAGCACCTTGTCGCGCACGAAACGGCCGTTCACGTAGAAGAACTGCTGGTCGCCGCGCGAGCGCGCCGCATCGGGAATGCCCGCGCGGCCCACCACGCGCACCGGGCCGCCGGTGCGGTCGACGGCCACGCTCTGCGTGACGAAGTCGTCGCTCAGCGCGTCGGCCAGGCGCTGCTCGCGCGTGGCGGCGGCGCGCCACTGCTCGACCAGCTTGCCGTCGTGCCACACCGAAAAGCCCACCTCGGGCCGGGCCAGCGCATGGCGGCGCACCGCCTCGATGCAGTGGGCCAGCTCGGTGGCATCGGTCTTCAAGAACTTGCGGCGCGCGGGGGTTGCGAAGAACAGCTCGCGCACCTCGACCGTGGTGCCTGTGGCGCGCGCCACCGGGCGCAACTCGCCGGTACGGCCGTCGAGCGAAAACGCCGTGTCCGCACCGGTGAAGCGCGACAGAAGGCTGAGCTCTGCAATCGCGTTGATCGCCGCCAGCGCCTCGCCGCGAAAGCCCATGGTGCCGACCGTTTCCAGGTCGTTCAGGCTCGCGATCTTGCTGGTGGCATGGCGGCGCAGCGCCACCGTGAGTTCTTCGCGCGGAATGCCCAGGCCGTCGTCTTCCACCGAAATCAGCCGCACGCCGCCCGAGGCCAGCCGCAGCGTGATGTGGCTGGCGCCCGCGTCCAGCGCGTTGTCCAGCAGCTCGCGCACCACCGATGCGGGGCGCTCGACCACTTCACCGGCGGCGATCTGGCTGATCAACTCGTCGGGGAGTTCGCGAATGGGGCGGCGGGCGGGAACGAGGAGGTTGGAAGTGGGGAGGGCGCTCACCGGGGCATTCTAAAAGCGGGGTGTTTTTCAGCGCGTCATCAGGGTGTTGGATGGCAGCGTTTCGTCGAGCAGCTTGCGCGCGGTCTCGATGCCCGCCACGGGCAGCAGCGCTGCATCGAGCAGCCCCACCTGCACCAGCACGCTGGCCTGGTCCCAGTAGATGTGCTCGTGGTACAGCTTGTCGCCACGGAACTTGATGACTGCCAGCAAGGGAATTTCCACGCGTTTGCCCGTGGGTGGCACGCCCGGCAGCATCCACGGAATTTCCGTCGTGTGCGTGAAGGTGAACAGCATCTCGTCGACCACCTGCGTGGCACCCACCGTGCGCGAGATCGGCACCAGCGAGGTGTCTGGCGGATTGCTGTTGACGAAGTGGTTCGTATAGAACGCGTGCAGGTCCTTGTAGCCCACGCCGCCGGTCATGGTCGGGATGTGATTCACGTAGGGCTGCGCCACCATCGTGCCCATGGTGTCGTCCACGTTGCGGGTGCCGAACTCGTACTCGCAGTGCTTGTCCCACAGCGCCGACAGGTCGTAGTTCGGGCCGATGGCGCCTTTCAGCGTGGCGATGCTGCGCTCGTGCGCCATCAGCGCAGAGGGCTTGTGGAAATGCTCGCCACCGGTGCGCGCAAAGGCGTGGTCCATGCCGGGGTAGACGTACAGCGAGACACCCGGGCGACCCTTGAGGGTGGCGACGATGCGGTCGCGCGCTTCGGGTGGGCAGAACTTGTCGAGCTCTGCGATGTGCAGCGTCAGCGGGCACTTGATCTTGTCCGCCTCATTCAGCGCGGCGTCGATGCCCACGCCGTAGTAGCCCACCACCGCGTCGGCGTCGGTGCGGCAGGCCGCGAGATACGCCAGCTTGCCGCCGAGGCAGAAGCCCAGCACGCCAACCTTCTTCTCGGGCACCTCTGCCCGCGCACGCAGCACGTCGATGGCGCTCTGCATGTCCTGCATGCCCTTGGCTTCGTCGAAGCCGCCGTACAGCGCGAAGGCACGCTGCCAGTCGGCCTCGCTGTAGCCAAGCTCCACATCGGGCTCCTGGCGCCAGAACAGGTCGGGCACCAGCACCACGTAGCCTTCCTCGGCGTAGTAGTCGGCCACCTCGCGCATCGTGTGGTTCACGCCGAAGATCTCTTGCGCAATCACCAGGCCGGGGCCGCTGCCGCCTTCGGGCAAGGCGAGGTAGCCGCGGAAACTGCCGCTGTTGTCGGCGGCGGGAATCTGGATGTGTTGACCTGTCATCGTGGGTTCTCCATGGGGTGTGGGGTTCAGGACTGCCCGACGGCTCCGGGCAGCGTGCCCGCCGGCGCCGGCCGCGGGTGCTCGCACAAGATGCAGCTTGGGGAGATTCGGGGAGCGTTCGACTTCAACAAGGATAATCCGCGCCCATGGAAATCATCAGCTTTCTCGTCGACTTCATTCTTCACGTCGACAAACACCTCGAGCAATTCGTCATTGCCTACGGCCCCTGGGTCTATGCGCTGTTGTTCCTCATCGTCTTCGTGGAGACCGGCGCGGTGGTGATGCCTTTCTTGCCGGGCGACTCGCTGCTGTTCATCGTGGGCGCGCTGTGCGGCGCGGGGCTCATGAACTTTCCGCTGGCCTGCGGCATCCTGATTGCGGCGGCCATTCTGGGCGACCAGGTCAACTACTCGATCGGGCGCTACTTCGGTCCCAAGGTGTTCCAGTGGGAGAACTCGCGCTTCTTCAACCGCAAGGCCTTCGACCAGGCGCACGGTTTCTACGAGCGCTATGGCGGCATCACCATCATCCTGGCGCGCTTCATGCCGTTCATTCGCACCTTTGCGCCTTTCGTGGCCGGCGTGGCCGAGATGAGCCGCACCAAGTTCACCATGTTCAATGTGGTGGGTGCGCTGATCTGGGTGCTGGGCATTGCCACCGCGGGTTATTTCTTCGGCAACCTGCCGTTGGTGCGGCAGCATCTGGACAAGATCATCTGGGCCCTTATTTTCGTGCCGGGCCTGCTGGCCATCTATGGCGCGTGGCGCGCATCGAAGGCCGAGAAGGCGCGCGCTGCCCAGGCCTGAGCGGTATTCGCCCAAATAAAAATCGCAATAAAACACCCACAAAAAAACGCGCCAATTGGCGCGTTTTTTTAATTCAGTCCGAATAAAGATCAGTAATTCGGGCCATTGCCGGGGTAATAACCGCTGCCTTGCGGATAGCGCTGGCGGTTGTAATTGCGTTCGTCGGCATTGCGGCCCACCTGATTGCCGATGATGCCGCCGATGGCCGCGCCACCCACAGTGGCTGCGGTGTTGCCGCCGATGGCATTGCCCACCAGCGCACCGCCTACCGCACCCACCCCGGTGCCGAGGTTCTGGTTCGGGCCGCTTGCGCAGCCTGCGATGGCCATGACCGAAGTGGCTGCGGCTGCAGCGATCCAGAGACGTGTGTTCATGAGGTCCACCTTTCGAGGAATGATGAATCAATCATGGGCAACAGGGCCCTGCACGCGGTGTAGGAGCCAGCCGCGCCTGCCTGTGCGGTCTGGCGGGCCGCCCTGCGTGGGACAGCAGGGAGCCCCGGGTCAGCTGGAACGCTTGCCAGCTCAAAGCTGGCGGCTGCGCGCGAGTGGCGGGTTCTGCGCAAAGTAGCGCTGAATGCCGCGCATCAGCGCATCGGCCAAATTTTCTTGATAGTCGGCGCGGCGCAGGTTGGCTTCTTCTTCCGGGTTGCTGATGAACGCGGTCTCCACCAGCACGCTGGGAATGTCCGGCGCCTTCAGCACCGCGAAGCCGGCCTGCTCGACCTGGCCCTTGTGCAGCCGCGCGCCAATGCCCTTGATCTCCCCCAGCATCGCGCCGCCCAGCTTCAGGCTGTCGTTGATCTGCGCGGTGGTGCTCATGTCGAGCAGCGCGCGCTGCACCTGCGCCTCGTGGCCGCCCACGTTCACGCCGCCCACCTTGTCGGCGTCGTTTTCCTTGTTGGCCATCCAGCGCGCCGCGCTGCTGGAGGCGCCGCTCTGGCTCAGCGCGAACACGCTGGCGCCGCGCGCGGCGGGCGTGGTGAAGGCGTCGGCATGAATGCTCACGAACAGGTCGGCCTGCACGCGGCGGGCCTTCTGCACGCGCACGCCCAGCGGCACGAAGAAGTCGGCGTCGCGCGTGAGAAAGGCGCGCATCGGGTTGCCGTTGACGCTGCCCGCGTTGATGCGGTCGCGCAGCCTGAACGCCACCTGCAGCACGATGTCTTTCTCGCGCGTGCCGCTCGGGCCGGTGGCGCCGGGGTCTTCGCCGCCATGGCCGGGGTCGAGCGCCACGATGATGATGCGGTCGGTGCGGCTGGCGGTGGCGGTGCCTCCGCTGTTGCCGCGCGTCATGGGCGGAGGCGGCGGCGCCGGCCTGCTGGGCGCCGTGCTCGCCATGGGCGGCAGCGGGGCCGGGATCACGAGCGGTGCCCGGCCGGGGCCGGTGGTCAGCGGCGGGGGGGGCGCGGGCGGGCCGGGGCGCATCGATTGCTGCGCCATCAATTCGCCCAGGGCGTCCACTGTGGGGGCGGACGGCGCCGACGGCGCCTGTGGCGGGGGCGTGCCCGAGGCCATCGGGCTGCTGCTGTTGCCACCGGCCGTGCGCGGTGCGTCGCGCAGGCGCTCGGCAATCAGCGCCTCCATCGGGTCGACGGCCTGCTCGGGGTACAGGTCGAGCACCAGGCGGTGCTTGTATGCGGCCACGGGCGCCAGCGAGAACACCTGCGGCACCACGGCCTGCTTCAGGTCGAACACGATGCGCACCACCTTCGGTGCGTTCTGCCCCACGCGCAAGCCGTTGATGTACGGGTCGCCGGGCTTGATCTTGCCGACCAGCTCGCGCAGTTCGGGGTTGAGGTCGATGCCCTCGATGTCCACCGCCAGCCGCGGCGGGCTGCCCACCACCAGCTGCTGCGAGCTCAGGCGGGCGTCGGACTCGATGGTCACGCGGGTGTAGTCGGCCGCGGGCCACACACGCACCGCGAGGATGCTGGCGCCGCGCGCAATCTGGTGCACGCCGAGCATCAGCGCAATGCTGCCGCCCTGCAGCAGCACGCGCCGTTTCAGGCCGCTCGCCTTCATGCGGCGATGCGCGCCAGCAGATCGCGGCCGCGAGGGGTGTTCGCGAGGAGGGTCACGCTGCGTGTGTCGTCAATCATTGCTTCAATTTTAATAGCGAGGTCTGCCGGCGGGGTGCGGCCCGCGGCGTTGTCCGGCCACTCGGCGAGTTTGAGGCCCGGGGCCGCGAAGATGTCGCGGAAACCGGCGTCGTCCCATTCGCGCGGGTCGGCAAAACGGTAGAAGTCGAAGTGGAAGATCTGCAGCCCGTCGGGCGCCTCATGGGGCTCGACCACCGCATAGGTGGGGCTCTTGATGCGCCCCGCGACGCCCAGCGCGCGCAGCAGGTGTCTCACGAAAGTGGTCTTGCCCGCGCCCAGGTCGCCATGCAGCGCGATGAAGGCGTCGCGCACGGCGGGCGCGCCCGCAAGGGCACGCGCGAAGGCGTCGGTGTCGTCTTCGCTGTGCCAGCGCAGGGTGCGGGTGCTCGTTTGCGTTTCTACAATCGGCAAGTGATCGTCAGCCATCCACTCGTTGTTCGTATTCAGGCCTTGGCCCGGGAGCTGGGATTCTCCCAAATCGGAATCGCGGGCGTCGATTTATCGAGCGCCGAGCCGGGTCTGATGCAATGGCTGGCCCATGGGTTCCATGGCGAGATGCAATACATGGCAACACACGGCAGCCGGCGCGCGCGCCCGGCCGAGCTGGTGCCGGGCACGGTGAGCGTGATCACCGCGCGCATGAACTACCTGCCGCGCGACACCGACCCCGAGTGGCAGGCCATCGAGTTCGACCGCCTCGCGCGGCCCGGCGAGGCCATCGTGTCGGTCTATGCGCGGGGCCGGGACTATCACAAGGTGCTGCGCAACCGGCTCGCCAAACTGGCCGAGCGCATCGCCGAAGAGGTCGGCCCCTTCGGCCACCGCGCCTTCACCGACTCGGCCCCGGTGCTGGAGGCCGAGCTGGCCTCGCGCAGCGGGCAGGGCTGGCGCGGCAAGCACACGCTGGTGCTGGACCGCAACGCGGGCTCGATGTTCTTTCTGGGCGAGATCTATGTCGACATGGCGCTGCCGCCCAGCGACCCGGTCAGCGCGCACTGCGGCAGCTGCAACGCGTGCATCGACGTGTGCCCCACGCAGGCCATCGTGGCGCCGCAGCGGCTGGACGCGCGGCGCTGCATCTCGTACCTCACCATCGAGCACGGCGGGCCGATTCCGCCGGCGTTGCGCCCGCTGATGGCCAACCGCATCTACGGCTGCGACGACTGCCAGCTGATCTGCCCCTGGAACAAGTACGCCAAGAAAAGCACGCTGCCCGACTTCGACGCACGCGAAGGCCTCACCGGGCGCACGCTGGCCGAGCTCTTTGCATGGACCGAAGAAGACTTTCTGCGCCGCACCGAAGGCAGCCCGATCCGCCGCATCGGCCATGAGCGCTGGCTGCGCAACATTGCCGTGGCGCTGGGCAATGCGGCAAGGGCGGGCGAGGGCGGCGCGCATGAAGCGCTGGCCACCCGTGCCATGCACCCGAGCGAGCTGGTGCGCGAACACGTGGCGTGGGGCCTGGCGCAGCAGCCCGTGGGCTGAGTCGGCGGATGGCGAAGAACCCATCCGCCCCGCGTACCGCCGCTGCGTTCAGGCGGCCAGCAGTGCGTCGACCTTGTTCAGCGCCTCGAGCGTCTTGAAGCAGGCCTCTGCCACTTCCGTGCCCTTGATGGCGAAGTGCCGGTGAAAGTATTTGCGGTGCTCCACATGCTCGTGAAAGTGGTGCGGCGTGAGCACGGCCGAGAAGATCGGCACGTCGGTCTCCAGCTGCAGCGACATCAGCGTGCCGACCACCGTGTTCGCCACGAACTCATGGCGGTAGATGCCGCCGTCCACCACCAGCGCGCAGCCGACGATGGCCGCGTACCGGCCGGACTTGGCCAGGCGCTTGGCATGCAGCGGAATCTCGAAGGCGCCGGGCACGTCGAAGATGTCGATGAGCTCGCGCGCCACGCCCAGCCGCGCCATTTCTTCGAGAAAGGCGTCGCGGGCCTGGTGAACGATGTCGGCATGCCACTGCGCCTCGACGAAGGCGATGCGCGTGCCGCGCGGAGAACCCGAAGCGCCGCCGGAAGCCGGCATGGCGGAAAGGGGAAGGTCGTTGATCTGACTCATGGTGTGCCTCTAGAAAGCAGGTTTCCTGAATCAGGGCGCACGAAACCACAGGCCCGCTCGCGCGCTGGCTTGCCGAGAAAGCAAAGCGCGCGGGCCGACCCGCATTTCGCGCTCTCTTTCATCCGGACTGTGACCGTCGGCTTCGGATTTGCACCGAAATCTGCTGACCCTGGGGCTCGTGGAGAGCCTCAGGCGCTCGCGGGCTTGTGCGGCTTTCGCCGCCATCACCGCCGGTGGGGAATTGCACCCCGCCCTGAGAACGCTTGTGGTCCGACGATGCGGACCACCGCGCGATTCTAGAAGCGCCCTGCGGCGCGGCTTGTCGCCGGCGCGCCAGACCTTCGCGGGCGGGGGGATTTTCTTCAGAAGCGATACGTGGCGGCCGCGGTCACGCTACGGCGCTGGCCGTAGAAGCAGTCGCCGCGCGCCAGGCAGGTGGTGATCTGCACCTTGTCCGTCAGGTTATTGGCGTTGAGCGACAGGCGCAGCGGGCCGTTGTCCCAGGCGAACATCGCGTCGAACAGCGTGACCGAAGGCACCGGGTTGTTGTCCATGCCGTCCCACGATTTGCCGAGGTAGCGCACGCCGCCGCCCAGCGAGAAGCCGCTCACGCCGCCGATGGAGAAGCGGCGCATCACCCAGGCCGAGGCCGTGTGCTTGGGCACGCCCGACAGGCGCTTGCCCAGGTCGGCGCCGTTGCTGCGCGAGACGCGCGCGTCGGTGTAGGCGTAGGAGGCAATCCAGTCCCAGTCGCGCGCGATGCTGCCCTTGTACTCGAGCTCCAGGCCCTTCACGTGCACCTCGCCGAGCTGCACGCTGTTGAGCGGGTTGGTCGGGTCGGTGGTCTTGCGATTGCTGTCGCGCAGGTCGTACACGGCGGCCATGAACGAGGTGCGCTGGCCTTCGGGCTCCCACTTCACGCCGGCCTCCCACTGCTTGCCGCGCTGCGGCTTGAAGGGGTTGCTGTTCACGTCGGCTCCGCCCAGCGGCAGGAACGACTCGGCATAGCTCAGGTACGGCGCCCAGCCGCGGTCGGCCAGATAGACCAGGCCGGCGCGCTTGGTGGTGGCCTTGTCGTCACCGGCCGCGGCGGGGCGGCCTTCGGTGTCGGTGGTGGCCCGGTCGTGGCGCAGGCCCAGCAGGCCGATCCAGCGGCCGTATTTCACCTGGTCCTGCACGTACATGCCGGCCTGCTTCTGCAGCACCTCGGGCTGGCGCGTGAGGAAGGCGGGCGCCGTGTAGTTGCCGTAGACCGGCGCGTACACGTCGAGCGCAGCGGCGCGGCCGCGGCCCGTGAGCTTGGAGGTGGTGTTGCGCTGGAAGTCGGCGCCGACCAGCAGCGTGTGCTCGACCGCGCCGGTCTTGAAGTGGGCCTCGGCTTGGTTGTCGACCAGCAGCATCTTGCCGCCGTTGATGTCGCTGCTCAGGTCGCGCTCGAGCGTGCGCTGGTCGATGTTGAACACCGGTCGCGCGGGACGCCCCGTGAGGCGGTTGGCGGTGAAGCTGGTGTACGAGGTGTTGTACCAGACCTTGCTCTCGGTCGAGCGCAGGTTCTGCCGGAAGGTCCAGGTGTCGTTGATGCGGCGGCTGAACAGGTAGCCCAGCGAGGTGGTGCGGGTGTCGTAGCGGTCGAAGCCCGGCTCGCCGAGGAAGGTCGAGGTGGGAATCTGGCCGTACAGCGAAGGCTGAAGCGTGCCTTGCCAAGGGAAGAAACCGATCAGCGAGCCACTCTTGTCCTTCTGGTACATCGCCTGCAGCGTGAGCGAGGTGTCGGCGCTCGGGCGCCAGGTGAGCGAGGGCGCGAGCAGGATGCGGTCGTCCGGCACATGGTCGACCTGCGTGCCGCTGTCGCGGTTCACGGCCACCAGGCGATAGAGCCACTTGCCTTCGGTGTCCAGCGGGCCGGTGAAATCGGCAGCAACCTGCTTGCGCGCGTTGTTGCCCAGTTGCACCTGCACTTCGCGCTGCGCCTCGGCCTGCGGGCGCTTCGACACCAGGTTGAGCACCCCGCCGACGCCGCCCTGACCATAGAGCACTGACGACGGCCCGCGCAGCAGCTCCACGCGCTCAAGCATGAACGGGTCGGGCTTCGACGAGTTGTAGGTGCCGTAGGTGCGCTGCAGGCCGTCGAGGTACTGCACCACGCTGCCGCCGCGCACGTTGAACGAATCGACGCGGCTGTCGAAATAGCTCGACACCACGCCGGCCGTGTAGTTGGTGACCTCGCGCAGCGTGAGCGCGCCTTGGGCCTCCATCTGGTCGCGCGTGATGACCGAGATGGCTTGCGGCGTTTCGATGAGCGGGGTGTCGGTCTTGGTGGCGCTGCCGCCGCGTTTGGCGACAAAGCCGGTCACCGGGCCAGTCGCGGTCTCGCCCGAAGCGCCCGAGACGGTGACCGTGGGCAGCGCCCTGCGAGCTTCGTTGGCGTCGTCCTTGTCCTCGGCGTAGGCCGGCACGGCGGCGCTCAGCGCCATGGCGGTGGCTGCCAGGGTGGCGCGGCGGCCGTGCGAAAGACGCCACTTCGGGCGTCGGGTCTTCAATGTCATGTGCAGCTTCTCCTGTGTCCTGCGTGAAGGGGGAGTGGCTGCGGCGCGCGCGGGGCGTGCCATGGCTTCTCGAATTCGGTTCGGTCCGTGCGAGCGCATCCGGCGGTGTCGCCATTGCTGGCGGCCGGTGATCGTTGTGGGTTTTGTGCGTCGTCGGGGGCAGCCGTTGCGGCTGCGTCTTCGTTTCCTTCGAAGACGGCTGGCGCGCCCGTGGCGGGCGGCTGGCTAAGGGGGCGAATTATAGAGAGGAGAGGCGCGGGTCAGCGGCCCGCGAGAAACTGCGTCATGCGGTGCAGTTCGTCGTCCAGTGCCGCGCGAAAGGCCGCGTCGCGCGGCTTCTTGTCGACGTAGCCGAAGCTGGGTTGCAGCCGGGCGGCGGGCGCCGTCACGTTGGCCCAGCCGATCACGCGGTCGTGCCACAGCAGCGGCAGCGCGTAGTAGCCGAACTGGCGTTGGGGCGCGGGCGTGTAGGCCTCGAACTTGTACGTCCAGCCCCAAAGCAGCGCGAAGCGGCGGCGGTCCCACACCACCGGATCGAAGGGCGCGAGCAGGCGCACCGCGTCGTCGGGCGCATGGCGGCGCGAGGCCGGGTTTTCGCCGGCGGGCCAGTACCAGGTGGTGCCGTCGATGCGACAACTGGCCAGTTCCTCGCGCGCGATGCGCAGGGCCGCCTGGGTCTGCGCCGACAGATGCGGCGCGCCATAGCCGAGCAGCCGCACGAGGTAGGTGAGGCTCGCGGCCGGCAGCGGCGCGTACTTGCGCACCACCAGCGCGATGAGCGCGGCGGCGCGTTGCGCGCGGCCGGTGGGGCTGTCGTCGGCGGGCAGGTGCGTCACGGCCTCGTACACGCGCGTGCCGCTGTCGCGCCGCACCACGCGCAGCATGCCGCGGTAGTGCATGCCGTCGAGCAGGTGCGTGGTCGCGTTGCTCGAGCCGCCCCAGTAGTTCTTCACGCGGCCGTGGGCAAAGTGCAGCTCGACCTGTCGCGGGTGCACCGGCCCGTGTGTCTGTACATAGGCCAGCACGTCGGCGGCCTTGCGTCGGGTGTCGGCGTCCCACGCGTTCTTGGCTTCGCGTGGATGCATCAGCGCGAGGTGTTCGCGTGGCAGAAAGCCGTAGTTGACGAGGCAGTCTTCTTCGATGGCCAGACGGGCGTAGCGGTTTTCTAGGTCACCGGCGCGGTAGTCTTTCACGCGGTGGCGAAGGGTCAGGTCTTGCGCGCGGGCGGGGGCCCTGATGGGGTCGGCCTGCACGAATCCCAACTGCCGGATTGCGGCGGGCAGCGTGGTCGGTTTGAAGAGGGTGCGCGCGACGGTGTAGCGGCGCAGGTCGTCGAGGGTCGGGTCAGCCATGCGGCAGATTGCAGCACAGGGGGCTTTTGCTTGCTTTGCTTTTGTTGCTGCAGCGGTTGTTCAGGGCGACGCTCACGCCGACGGCGTGCTTCTTTTCTCGAATGTCCCCCGGCCTTCGGCCTCCTCCTTTATTTCGCGAAAAGAAGCCCACCATCGGCGTGAGCGTTTCTCAGAGCGGTCGTTGATCGTGCGATCACCGACAGCGCGYCCASGTGMACAGGGCGTCGGGTGCTCCCCGCAGCGAAATAAAGGAGGAGGCCGCAGGCCGGGGGACATTCGCGGAGGGGAGTACCCGGCGGCCTGTGCACGCGCCCTGAACAAGAGCCCTAAACAAGGGCCCTGAACAACGGAACGAAGAACAACGGCGCAAAAAAGTCAGCTGCACAACAAAGGCTGCGGCGCATCCGCCTCGGCCAACGGCAAGCGCACAGTCGCCAACAGCCCGCCCCCCGAAGCCTCGCCCAGCGACACCTCGCCACCATGCCAGTCGACCACAGACTTCACGATCGCCAAACCCAGACCACTGCCACTCTGCGTCTGCTCAGGATTGCGAAAGAACCGGTCGAACACACGCTCACGCAACGGCGGCGGAATGCCCGGCCCCCAGTCCGCCACCGTCATCAAGGCATGCCCGCCGTCCCGCGCCACATGCACCATCACCGTCGTGCCCTCGGGGCTGTACTTGATGGCGTTGTTGATCAGGTTGTCGACCATCGACGCCAGACTCTCGCGCTCACCCAACACCTGCACACGGTCGTCGCACACCAGCTCCAGCTCCACATGGCGCGCACTCGCCAGCCCCTCGATCATCGCCAGGCGGTCCTGCACCAGCACGTCCAGCGACAACATCACCGGCAGGTTGCTGCCCGACACCGCGTCGCTGCGCATCAACTGCAACAACTGCCCCACCAGCCGCGCCGCCCGGTCGTTGCTGCGCAGCAGATTGCCCATCAACTCGCGCTGTCCCTCGTCCGTGCTCTGCTCCTTCAATGCTTCCACGTTCACACGCATCGCAGCCAACGGCGTTCGCAACTCGTGCGCCGCGTCGGCAATCAGGCTGCGCTCGCGCATGGTGCTGTCGCGCACGCGCTGCAGCAGGCTGTTGATGCTCTGCACCAACGGCTGCAGCTCCTTGTGCGGCGGCGCATACGACAGCGGCGTGAGATCGGCCGGGCCGCGCTGAGCGGTTTCCTCGCTCACCTTGCGCCACGGCCGCAACGCCAGACGCACAGACAACCACGCGGGGAACACCAGAAACGGCAGGCTGATGACCAGCGGCAGCAGGTAGTAGCCGCGGTTGAGCACCGTGACCGTCAGGCGCCAGACGCTGGGCTCCGCCAGCAGCACGCGCGTGTCGGAAGTGCTCGACACCAACGTGCGCGCGCGCCATTCGCGGTTGCCCGCCTTCACCGTCTCGATGCGGTTGGGCGCAGTGTTCAAGATGACCGGCACGGCCGCCGTCGAGCGGTACACCAGCCGGTCGCCCTGCCACACCTGCAGCACCGGCGCGCTGTCGGATGCGGCGTCGCCGTCGGCCACCGTTTCGACCAGGGCGGCGTCGAAGGCGGCCAGGGTCTGCTGCTGGCGCTCGGGCTGCTCGGCCATGTTCTGCGCAATGGCCATCACGGTGTTGAAGATCTTGTCGTACTTCAGCAACTCCGGGTCGTCGTAGGAGTCGTACAGCAGCAGCGCGACGGTCATGGTCCACAGCAAGGCCACCACAGCCATCTGCGCCAGCAGCAGACGCCGCATCAGGGAAGGTTGCTTCCAGGTCTTCCAGCGCCGCGCCAGCGCCTGCATCATCTGGCGGTGCTCCGCGCCAGCGACTGCACGTCGATCACATAGCCGATGCCGCGCACCGTGCGGATGTAGCCCTGTCCTATCTTCTTGCGCAGGTTGGAAATGTGCACCTCCAGAGAGTTGCTGCCGTTGGCCTGGCCGCCGGGCAGCACCTGCTCTTCCATCACGCGGCGCGTGACCACGCGCCCGGTGCGCTTGAGCAGCAGCGCCAGCAGGTCGAACTCGCAGCGCGACAGCTCCACCGGCTCGCCGTCGACGATCACGCCGCGCGTGGGCTCGTGCAGCGCCAGACCGCGCATGCGGATGGTCTCGTCGTTGAAGCCGTAGCTGCGCCGCGCCAGGGCCCGCACGCGCGACAGCAGTTCGGCCAGCGCAAAAGGCTTCACCAGGTAGTCGTCCGCGCCGTCGTCCAGGCTGCGCAGGCGGTCGTTCAGGGCGTCGCGCGCACTGAGCACCAGCACCGGCAATATCTGCTTGTCGCGGCGCAGCCGAAACAGCAGGTCGAGCCCGTCGCCGTCGGGCAGGCCCAGGTCGAGCAGCACCATGTCGAAGGTGCCGCCTTCGAGCGTGCGCAGGGCGTCGTCGAGGCGCCGCACCCACACCACGTCCATGCCCTGGTTGACCAGCGCAATGCGCACGCCGTTGCCAAGATCGAGATCGTCCTCGACGAGCAGAAGGTTCATGGGTGTACAGGCCGTGGGGCCCGAGGGTCTGAATGAGGCCGAAGTATCTGCGAAGCCCCGGCGCGGCACTTCAGGAAATCTTCATGAACGCCGCAGCAGCCCTTCAGGTGCGCGCCGCAGACTGCAACGACCCCTTTGCACCTGGACAACCACAGAAATGAATCGCTTCAACGCACCCACGGCGAGCCCCACACCGCCGAACCGTTTTCAGCCCCAGCGCAGGAACGTGCTGCGCGCCATGGCGCTGACCGGCGTGGCCGGAATGACCGGCATGAGCATGTTGACGGGCTGCGGTGGCGGGGGTGGCCACAGCGTCGGCCCAGGCACCGGCACCGGCACCGGCACCGGCACCGGCACCGGCACCGGCACCGGCACCGGCACGGTGTCGGTCACGGACCGCTTCGTCAAGGTGTCGAGCCAGCCCGATGTCTCGCTGCAGGTGCGCGACTGGCAACGCACCGGCCCCACCAGCGGCAGCAGCGGCCCCACCATCGTGCTGCTGGCCGGCCTGGGCGGAAACGCGCGCTTCTTCGACAGTCTGGCGCCCGCGCTGGCGGCCGACGGGCGCGTGGTGGCGATCAGCCGCCGTGGCTACGGCCAGTCAGACAAGCCGCTGCCGCGCGTGTCCGCCACGCAGTACTACGACACCGACACGCTCACCTCCGACCTGAAGACCGTGCTCGACGAGCTGGGCCTGCCGCGCGTGGTGCTGGGCGGCCATTCGATCGCGGGCAACGAGCTGAGCCGCTTCGCGGGTCGCTACCCGGAGCGGGTGCGCGGGCTGATGTACCTCGACACCACCTTCGACTACACGGTGGACGCCGACGCGGGCGGCGAAGAGTTTCCGGCCAACGGGCTGCTCAACACACCGACCCGCACGGCGAACGACAACCGTTCGCTGCAGGCCGCCATCGCTTTCAACCGGCGCATGTCGAAGGCGTGGTGGCCACCGCTGGAGGCCAACCTGCGCGACAGCCTCGACCTTCTTGCGGACGGCGGCGTGCGCATGAACACCCCCGACGACGTGGAGACCGCCATGGACACCGCCGCCCACATGTTCAAGCCCGACTACACGGCCGTGCATGCGCCCGCGCTGGTGGTGACCGCATTGCCCAGCGAGCCCCGCGACCTGTTCCCCTGGTTGGACCTGCCGCTGGACGCCAAGACCCAGAAAGACGCTGACAACTTCGTGCGCCTCTTCCGCCGCGTGCGCGCAGCGGATTCAGACCAGCTCGTGTCGGCCCTGAACACGCCGCACCACCTGACGCTGGACAACTGCTGCCACACCGACTTCCTGATGGCGCGCGAGGCCGAAGTGCTGCGCGCGATCCGCTTCATGGAATGGGCCTGAGCGCCCCGCGCAGCCGCACCGGTCACGTCTGCCGCAACAGTTCAATCCGCCCAGCCCGTCTCTATCTCGGTCTTCACCTCGGTCATGAGCTTGTGCACCGGGCACTTGGCCGCCACGCGCAGCAGCTCCTCGCGCTGCGCCTCGCTCAGGTCGCCCGTCACGCGCAGGCCCGACTTCAGGCGGTAGATGCCCTTGCGCTCATCGCTGGCGTCGCGGTCGACCACCACCTCGATGTCTTCCACCGGAATGCCCTTGCGGCGCGCGTAGATCAGCACGGTGAGCGCCTTGCACGCCGCCAGCGACGCGTCGTACAGGTCGTGCGGCTCGGCGCCGCCGTCGCTGCCGCCGCCGGCGGGCGAGGCGTCGACCGGGATCTCGTGGTTGCGGATCTTCAGAATGTGGCGCGTGCCGGTGGTGCCGTCGCGGCGGATCGAAATGGTCATGCGGGTCTCCTCAAAAAGGTGGGGGCTTGCTCAGCGAAACATGCGCGGCGGGGGTTCAGCGATCCACCGCCAGCGTCAGTGTTTCCTTGATTTCTTCCATCACCACGTAGCTGTGCGACTCGGCCGCCACCGGCAGCTTTTTAAGGATGTCGCCCAGCAGGTGCCGGTACTCGCTCATGCCGCTCAGGCGCGCCTTCACCAGATAGTCGAAGCTGCCCGACACCAGGTGGCATTCGAGCACTTCGGGCATGTGCAGCAGCTCCTGCTTGACCTTGTCGAACACCTCGCCCGACTTGGCCGAGAGCTTGATTTCCACGAACACCAGCAGCGTCTTGCCCAACGCCTCGGGCGACACCCGCGCGTGGTAGCCGGTGATGACGCCGTCGCGCTCCATGCGCTTGACGCGTTCCGCGCAGGGCGACGCGGACAGGCCGATGTGCTCGGCCAGTTCGGTCATGGACATGCGGCCCTGGCGCTGCAATACGTCGAGGATCTTGCGGTCGATTCGGTCGAGTTCGGGCATTTCACTTTGCGCCTGGCGTGGGGCGATTTTCGACAGTGGATTTCGCTGTCGAATCCATAAAAACGATGGAATCAGCGGCATTGTGCACTTTAGATTCACTGCATTCCATCTGAATTGGCGAATACACCATGAAAGTCATCGTTCTGGGCGGCGGCGTGATCGGCACCACCACGGCCTACTACCTGGCGCGCTCCGGCGCCGAGGTCACGTTGCTCGACCGGCAGGGCGGGCCCGCCGAGGAAACCAGCTTCGGCAATGCCGGCCAGGTGTCGCCCGGCTACTCCACGCCGTGGGCCGCGCCGGGCATTCCGCTGAAGGCCATCAAGTGGATGTTCAAGAAGCACGCGCCTCTTTCCATCCGTCCTGACGGCACGCTGTTTCAGCTGCGCTGGATGGCCGCCATGCTGCGCAACTGCTCGCCCGAGGCCTACGCGGTGAACAAGGAACGCATGATGCGCGTGGCTGAATACAGCCGCGGTTGCCTGCAGCAGTTGCGCGCCGACACCGGCCTGCAATACGAGCAGCGCACCGGCGGCACGCTGCAGCTGTTTCGCACGCAGGCGCAGCTGGACGCGGTGCAGCGCGACATCGCAGTGCTCGAGGAATGCGGCGTGCCTTATGAATTGCTCGACCGCGACGCCCTCGCCAGCGTCGAGCCCGCGCTGGCCGGCGCACGCGAGCGCCTCACCGGCGGCCTGCGTCTGCCCAACGACGAAACCGGCGACTGCCATCTGTTCACGCGCGGCCTTGCGGAGATTGCGCGCGGCCTGGGTGTGGACTTTCGCTTCGGCCAGACGATCGACGGCCTGCAGACCGAGGGCGGTCGCATCACGGGTGTGCGCACCACCACCGGCAAGGTGCTCACGGCCGACCGCTATGTGATGGCCTTCGGCAGCTATTCGCGCGCCGCGGTGGCCTCGCTGGGGCTGGACATTCCGGTGTATCCGGTCAAGGGCTATTCGCTCACGGTGCCGTTGCTCGACGAATCGCTCGCGCCGCAGTCGACCGTGCTGGACGAGACCTACAAGGTGGCGGTGACGCGTTTCGACAACCGCATTCGCGTGGGCGGCATGGCGGAGCTGGGCGGTTTCGATCTGCGTCTGAACCCGGCGCGGCGTGCCACGCTGGAGAAGGTGGTGACCGATCTGTTCCCTGGCGGCGACGTGGCGCGCGCCACCTTCTGGACCGGCCTGCGCCCGATGACGCCCGACAGTACGCCCATCGTCGGCGGCACGCGCTACCCCAACCTGTTTCTCAACACCGGTCACGGAACCCTGGGTTGGACCATGGCCTGCGGCTCGGGCAAGCTCATCTCCGACATGGTGACGGGCCAGCGCCCCGAGATCCGCACGGACGGCCTTGCGATGGACCGCTACGAAAAGGGCGCTTCTGGTGGCCCTCGTCGCAATCCGGTGACTGCGGCTGCCTGAATTCGGGGGGCCTTCCGGTTCTCGTTCGGTTCTCGTTCGGTCCCTGTTCAGGGCGCGTGCACAGGCCGCCGGGTACTCCCCTCCGCGAATGTCCCCCGCCTTCGCGCTACCGCCTCTCCTCCTTTGTTTCGCTGCGGGGAGCACCCGACGCCCTGTGCACTTGGGCACGCTGCTGGTGATTGCGCGATCAACCACTGCTCTGAAAAACGCTCACGCCGATGGTGGGCTTCTTTTCGCGAAATAAAGGAGGAGGGGCGAAGCCCCGGGGGACATTCGAGAAAAGAAGCACGCCGTCGGCGTGAGCGTCGCCCTGAACACAGCAGCGCCAAAAAGCACCGCAGCCAACCTCAAGCAGCCTTGGCAATAGGAATGACAGCGCTGCTCATCCCGCGATGAACCTCCGCTTCGCCATGCCTGGCGAGCAGCTGCATCAAATGCTTGCGAATCAACATCCCAGGCCGGTCGGACTCCATCGAATACTCCACCCCCCGACGACGCGTATCGACCAACGCATCAGGGTCGGTCGACTCCAGAATGTCCTTGTCCTCGCGCGTCACTGCATCGTCGAAATCGATCAGCATCTGCGCCGCGCAATCGGCCTCCGTGTCGTTACGGAACAGCCACTGGCACAACTGCATGCGCCCGTCGTCGATGGGCGTGAAGCAGTTGATGATGATGTGACGCACCCCGCTGGGGTACTCGATGTCCAACCGGCGCGAGAACGGCAGAAAGTAGGCGTTGCGCATGTGGCGCGTGGTGATCGGGTCGGTCACGCCGCTGATCGCATGAAACTTCACCGGGTTGGTCGCCTCGATGACTGTCTCGGCATAGAAGCCCGACTCGTTTTCCACCAGCTCGTACTTGCTCGGCTTCGGGCTCGCGGCCACGCCGAAGGTGGCACGGTGCACAAAGCTGAAGTGGGAGTTGTCGAACGAGTTTTCCAGCGCGCGCATCGGGCTGGTCTGCCACTCTTCGTAGAACTGGAAGATCGTGCGGTAGCCCGCGTCGTCGAACTCGGGAATCGCGGGAATGTCGGCGATCGGGTCTTCCAGCGCCACCCACGCATAGCCATAGCGCGCGGTGCAGTGGTAGGCCGTGGTCTTGTAGTCGGGCGAAATCTTGCGGTCTGGCTCGTACTGCGGAATGCGCACCACCTGGCCGCTGCGGTCGTAGGTCCAGCCGTGGTAGCCGCACTGCAGCGCGCCGCTGCCGCAGGCCTGGCCTTCGCCGTCCACGCACCAGCCCTTCGACAGCTTGGCGGTGCGGTGGCAGCAGCGGTCGCGCAGCGCGGCGGGCTGGCCGGTGCCGTCGATGAACAGGACGATGTCTTCGCCCAGCAGCCGAAAGGGCTTGGGGCCATGGGCCAGTTCGGTGAGCGGCATGACGGCATGCCAGAACTTGCGGAAGACGGGTTGTTGGGTAACGAGCATGCGTGGACTCCTTCGGTGTTGCGTGTGGGGACGAACGTGAAAGAGCAATTTCCTGCCGCAACGAACAAGGGGGTCTGTCGTGCGGCTGAACGCTTCTACTCTGCGCCCCCTGCCTTGCAAGTTGCGCGCCCGCATTGTGGCGTGGCGGGCCGGCCCATGCACGTGTGCCCGCGCAATGCCCGAGCAAAAAGGTCTCGAAAGGTTGTCAAAAGGCTTAAGGAGGCCTTGGCATGCGTCGTGCATGAAGCACGGCAAGAGTAGAAGCGTTCAGCAGCGCACGCACCACCCGAGTGCGCCGCCCGGAAATTGCTCTTGAAGCGCCTTCTGCCGTGAGCAGAGGGATTCAAGATCCGAAGATTCCGAGGCTTTCCCCATGCAACGTCGATTCTTTCTTGCGGCCAGCACCGCCGCCCTCTCGCCCATTGCCGCACCTTTCGTCTTCGCCCAGGGCACCGGCAAGCTCACGCCGCTGAAGTTCACGCTCGACTTCCGCATCAACGGCCAGACCGCGCCGTTCTTTCTGGCGTTGAGCAAGGGCTACTACAAGGACGAAGGCCTCGACGTGAGCATCGACACGGGCGCCGGCTCGGTCGCCTCCATCACCCGCATTGCCAGCGGCGTGTACCAACTGGGGCTGGGCGACATCAGCGCGCTGGTCGAGTTCAATGCACAGAACCCGGGCACACCGATGGTGCAGGCCGTGTACCAGTACTACAACCGCGCACCGTTCGTGATCATCGGGCGCAAGGACCGCGGCGTGACCGGCGACTTCAAGAGCCTCACCGGCAAGAAGGTGGCGGCCGCCGCCGTCGAGTCGACCCGCCGCGCCTGGCCGATGGTGGCGCGCAAGCAGGGCATGCGCGGCGACGCCTTCCAGTGGCAGACCACCGACTTCAGCGCGCGCGACAACGTCATGGTGCGCGGCGACGTCGACGCCGCCACCTACTTCCACGACTCGGCCGTGTCGCTGTTCGCGCGCATGAAGCCCGAAGAGCTGTCGGTGCTCAAGTACGCCGACGCGGGCGTCAACCTGTACGGCAACGCCATCCTCGCGAGCAGCAACCTCATTGCGCAGAACCCGAAGGTGGTGGCGGCCTTCTTGCGCGCGAGCAACCGCGCCATCGTCGAGACCTTCGCCAACCCGCTGCCGAGCATCGCGGCCATGCGCCAGCGCGAGCCCATCCTCGAAGAGAAGGTCGAGCTGGAGCGCTGGGGCATCACCGCGCAGTACGTGGGCGCGGCCGACACGCGCGGCCACGGCCTGGGCGACATCAAGAAACTCACGCTGGAGCAGCAGGTCGACGAGGTGGTCGATGTGTTCGGCCTCAAGGTCAAGCCTGCGTCCGACGCCATCTTCAACACTTCGATGCTCCCATTGCGCAACGAACGCAATCTGCCCAAGGTATGAACTTCAACAACACCCTCAACACCACTGCCTACCCCGCTGAAACCGTGCTCGACGAGCGCGACGGCCGCTACCTGCGCAAGGCCATCGTCTGGTCGCATGCCGCACGCCGCCGGGGCAACCGCCCCTTCGGCTCGGTCATCGTGTCGGCCTCGGGCGAAGTGCTGGCCGAGGCCGGCAACAGCAACACCGAAACCGGCGACTGCACCGCGCACGCCGAGGTCAACGCGCTGCGCGCGCTGGCCGGGCGCAAGCTGTCGCGCGAGGAACTGGCGGGCGCCACGCTCTATGCGTCGGGCGAGCCCTGCGTGATGTGCGCGGGCGCCATCTTCTGGTCGAACATCGGCCGCGTGGTGTTCGGCATCGACGCCGAACGGCTGCGCGTGTTCCGCGGCGAGCGGCAGGACCAGCGCGATGCGGAGCTGTCATGCCGCGACGTGTTTCGCGCGTCGCCGCACGCCATCGAATGCATCGGGCCCGCGCTGGTCGACGAGGCGAGCGCGGCGCATGACGGGGCCTGGAAGATCTGAGCATCCCGCCACAGTCCCGGCCGCTGTGTGCCGGACATGGCCCCGCGGCGGTGCTCAGTTGATGCGCGCGTTGACGAACTGCATCTCCTGAAAGCTGCTGCCCGTGAAGTCGACCTGCGCGCCGACGATGTTGTCGGCGGCAACATGGGTTCCCGTGCACGACAACACCTTCACCTGGCGCCAGCGGGCATTGTCGAAATTCAGTTCGTTCCACGTGCAGCCGGTGAAGCTGCTGTCGCCGAAGTCGCTGCCGGCAAACCTGCCATTGGCGAAGGTGCAGTCGTTGAACGTGCAGCCGTCGATGCGGATGCGCTGAAAGTCGCAGGCAGAGAAGGTGCAGTGGCTGAAGCGGCAGCCGGTCCACACCGCATCGACGAAGGTGGTCGCAGAGAAGCTGCTGCCGCTGAAGGTGCTGGCGGAAAAGGTGATGAGGTTCAGGTCCAGCCCAGCGTAGCTGTTGCCGTCGCTTTGGCCGGACACACCGGCGGGCGCGCCGCCGGTGCCCTTGCGCCATTTGTCGTGGTCGAGAATGAGAGCTTGTGCTGACATGGTTGGGACAGTGAAAAAAGGAAAGTCGACGAAAGGCGGACTGGGTCAGATGACGTAGGGCCGAGGGTTCAGGGTGTTTCGGTATTCCGGGGGTGTGGGCAACAGCGCGAACACCAGCGCCCCGCGCGGATCGCGCAGGTTGACGACCAGCGCGGGCTCGCCGGTCTCCCAGACCGCGATGCTGGCCAGCGCGATGCCCGCGTTCATGCTGGCCGCGCCCAGCTCGCCACCCAGGCACTGCTCCAGCCGAAAACCGGCGCCCGGCATCAGCAAGCCCGACTGCGGCGCCAGCTTTGCCAGCACGCGCGCAAGCAGGCCTTGGCCGCTGCCGTCCGGGCCGGCGCTGTAGAACACCTGCGTTGCCGGACGGTCACGCAGCGCCCTGTCCATCAGGGTTCTCAGCGCCTGCTCGAGCGCATCGGCCTGCTGATCGGCAGTGATGCCGGCACCGAAGCGTGCGAACTCCGGTTTCTGCAACAGCGCCAGCGTGGGCATCTGCGCGTACTGCGCGTACTGGGGCCGGCTCCAGAGCGCGGGCACATTGGGCGTCGGCTGAAAATTGCGCAGCGAGGTGCGCACGTACATGCCGTTGTCATAGGCCTCTTCTCTCAAACGGCCAAAGCCGTGGGGGCCGCGCGCCACCACGCCGTTGGGAAAATGGCTGTCCTCGCTGGCATCGCTCACATGCAGCGACCATTCGCGCAACCAGTCGGCGGCTGCGGGGCGCAGCAACAGAATGGCCGAGAAGGTGTCGCGCAACTGGCCCGGACGCTTGGCGCGGGCAAGGATGTCTTTCAGCGACTCGTCTTGCTGGCGCTGCGGGGTCTGCTGGTTCTGCGAGTTCTGCCGGTCCTCCCAGTTGCCCAGGTCCGCGCGGGCCGCATAGCCGTCTTCGGCCCATACCAGCAGGCTGTTCAGGTCGCCCTGCTTGCCGAAGGCCTCGAACACCGACCACCAGGTGGAGACGCCCGCCGCCTCGAAGCGCGGCGGTGGCCGAAAACCCAGCTGGTGAAAGGCCATGCCGGCCGGCCCATCGTGCAGTTGCCACAGCAGCTCGCTCATGTACTTGCGGCTCCAGTCTTCGCGCGCAGCGTCGTCCTGCTGCGTGGCGGGAGGCAGCGCCATCAGCGTGGGCACCGGGTAGTTCTCCACGAAGCGGCCACGGCCGTCGTCCTGGGTGCGCAGGGTCAACGCGGCGCGCAGCGCGGCGCTGCGGAACAGGTTCGCTTTTTCGCGGCATGCGTCCAGCGAACGCGGCGGCTCGGGTGCCTCTTCGTCGGGCGACGCCATGCGCTGCACGCGGTTCCACATCGGCCCGGCGGGCACGTGGTCCACCCGCAGGCCCACGCCGCACACGTGCAGCACCTTGGCCGTCGATGCGGCGGCGGGCTGGTAGCGAATGCGCGTGCTCATTGACGGGCTCCGCTCTCGCGCGACGCCGTTTCGCGACGTGGCTGCGCGGAGGCCGGTGTCGCCGCCAGGGTTTTGCCCGAGACGATGCCCGGCGGCATCGTCTTGTCCGACGCCGGCAATCGGCCGCTTTTTTCACCCGTGTAGTACGGGTCGCTTTTTTTCCAGTCGGCGAGGTCGAGCAGGTAGTTCCAGTAGTTTTCGTCGTGCCAGGCATAGCCCAGGCCCACTGTCACGTCGTAGCTCAGCACGTCGGCCACGGGCGAGCTTCCATCTTCGGGATTCGAGTAGCGCAGGATGGCCGCATGGTTGGTGGGCGAGACCGGCACACGGCCGACCTTCTTCGCGCGCCGCTGCTCGACCTCTTCCCAGGTCTCGTAGCGCACGTGCGAGGGCAGGCCCTTCTCGTCACGTTCCATCACGGTCCGCCGTTCCTGATAGGTCACGTCGTCCTTGAAGTCTTCCTGCTGCTCGGTGTTGGCTTGCACGGGCGTGCCGTCACGGGCCTTCCCCTCCTTGCCGTCGTACATCATGTAGTCGCCATCGAACTCGGTGGGCAGGCTCACCGGACGTGGCACCACCGGCGCGTTGATGGTCACGGCCTCCGCATCGTTGTCTCCAGGCGATAGATTTCCCAGGACAGGCGCCATGCCCAGGATCTTTTCGGAAGCGATCTTCCATTGCTTGTTGGGTGCGCTGCCGCTCAGGTGGCGCCATCCCTCCTCGTCCCCGCCGGCCTGCGTGGCGGCGAGCTTTCCGGTTCCGGCCGAGGCCGGCACCGGCTCGATCTGCTTGTAGAAATAGCGCTGGACATAGCCGGTCCTCGAGCCCACGGCCGGGTTGTGGTCGCCATGGGAGCCGCGGGCAAACATGCGCTGCTGCACGTTGCTCCCGATCTTCTCCAGGTACATGGACGGAATGCCACGCCACCCCATGCCCGACACGGCCGACACGCCGATCACCCGGTCGCCGGGGTTGAAGTTCACCATCAGCTTGCCCCGCGTGTCGCTGCGCGCGAACTTCGGGTCGCTCCACCAAGGCTTGCCGTCCTCGCCGCGCGCGCCCTTGGGGTCCTGCACCTTGCCGCCGATCTCGGCCTGCCACTGCGGTGCGTCGGCCGGCTTGTGTGCGTACAGCGCGTCGTCGTAGGCATGGCACGGCGTGTGCGCCGCGGTGCACTCGGCCTTGGGCGCTGCTGGCGCAGGCCAGCCCCGGGCAGCCTGGGCCACGATGCCGGCCGCGTTGGCAAAGGTGGCGATGCGCGCCGACTCCGGCTGCACCGACGCCCGGCCATCGGATGCGCTGAGGTAGTCCGTTTCCTGGGTACTGAAGCGATACGGGGAACTGTTCAGGATCATCGTGTCGGGCCCGCGCTCGCCGTCCAGGAAGAACAGCGCGCACAGCGCGACGATGGTCCCCTGGCTGTGCGAGACGATGTTGATCGGCTCGTTGGGCAGGTTGCGGCGAATGTCCTTCACCAGGTAGGCCAGGCGCCGCGCGGCATGCGCGTAGTACAGCCGTGGCGGGCAGTCGCACAGCGTGCGCCCGATCACGGGGTTCAGGGCGTCGACGTCGATGGTCCCGTCCATGATGAACCTGCGAAACCCGGTGGGCAGCCAGAAGGAGGTGAGCGACGCGCCGCCGTTCTGGAACGGGCCGCCGCCCCAGGCGCCGTCGGTGCGAAGGGGGTTGCCGTGGAGGTCGGTGTGGGCCGGGGTGTTGCCCTTTTGATCGGTGCCTTTGACGAGCTTGCGATCGGCTTGGGTGGTTTTGTAGCCCCACCAGAAGGGGATGATGGGGGAGGGAATGCGGCTTTTAGCATCATCGTATTTTCGGTAGCGAGTTGGCGTTCGACCTTCGACGGAAGAAGTCTGATCCGGGAGTAATTGCTTGAGGTCGTCCCTCCCCAATCTCTTATTCAAACCTTTTGCAAACTCAATGGACGCATCGTTGTACCACTCGCCCTCTGAGTTGACGCCATGCACGAATATGGTGGTGCCAGGCATCAAGTGAGGGACCGCTGCAGTGTGGGTACGGTCCTGCTGCTTCTCGTCTACGCCGGTGATCTTGCACTTGACCCACTGACACTTTCCCTGATCAACGGTGACAGGAGTCAGCAAACTCAGTTCTTTGTCTTGACTCATCGTTGACCCCCAGTCAGCTTGAGCTCACACATCACTTTGGTATCCAGGGGGGCAACACGGGGTTTGAAAGTGAAGTTTGGAAAGTACTTCCAATCATTGCTATTCGACTTGGACAACGTCAGATCCAAACCTTGCAACAGTTCGGCACCGTCCACGTTGTAGGCCGTTGAGCCGCTGACCATTACGCCATTTCGAGAAGAATATGCCGGCACCCGTTTCCAGGTCCTTCCTCCATCGGTGGAGTACGGCATCTTGTCACCCCCGCACGTCCCTCCGCCAGATGAGCAGTTGGTGTTTCCGCGCGTCACCGGCCCGATCAGATACTGATCGTTCGCCGCGTCGATGATCAGGGTGGTGCGGTTCATCACCGGATCGAAATTCACCACCTCCGAGCGGATGCCCTTGGCGGTGTCCACGAAATAGAGCGTGTCGTAGTGGCAACGCTTCTCCGGCGTGATCTCGAAGTACCGGTGATCGTCGATGCGATAAGCCACCTGGGGCGAAACGAATGGCTTGGGCTCGGGCAGCGGCGATCTCCCGCCCAATGCACAGGCACTCAAGCCCAAGGTCAGTGCAACCACGGCCAGCCGCTCTGCGAAGCAGATTTCAGTTCTTCTCATCTTGTTTTCTCCCTGTGTGATTCAGTAGTTATGTTTTTGATAACGAATCGCGCACGTGCAGTGGTCGCTTCGGGCCGCGCATCTGATACGGCACTCCGGCGAGATGCGTAGGGCCGCGCTGCTTGTCGTCGGTGCCGGTGATCTCGCATTTGACCCACTGGCATTTGCCTTGATCGACGGTAACCGGTGCCAGCAAGCTCAAGTCTTTGTCTTGGCTCATTTCAGGCTCCCATTTCCTTGGACTTTGCAGAGCACCTTGGTATCTATCGGAGCGATACGGGGTTTGAAGACGAAGTCACGAACTGACGCCCAGTCACTGCTTTTAGGCACGGAGATGGTTAGGTCCAGCGCATCGGTACTTGTCATGTTGTATGCGGGGCGGTGCCATGCCTGATACGCCTTCGACCCACTTACCATCAGGTCATAGGTAGTACCCGGTGACCACACCCGCTTCCACGTCCTGCCCCCATCCGTGGAATACGGCATCTTGTCGCCCCCGCACGCCCCTCCGCCGGACGAGCAGTTGGTGTTTCCGCGCGTCACCGGCCCGATCAAATATTGATCGTTCGCCGCGTCGATGATCAGCTTGCCTTGGGTCATCACGTTGTCCCAGAGCACTGCCTCGGAACGAATGCCCTTGGCTGTATCGACGAAATAAATCATCTTGCCGGTGCACTCGCCGCTCGCATGCGGCGTGATCTCGAAGTACCGGTGATCGTCGATCCGATAGGCCACCTGGGGCGAAACGAATGGCTTGGGCTCGGGCAGCGGCGATCTCCCGCCCAATGCACAGGCACTCAAGCCCAAGGTCAGTGCAACCAAGGCCAGCCGCTCTGCGAAGCAGATTTCAGTTCTTCTCATCTTGTTTTCTCCCTGTGTGATTCGTAGTTGTGTTTTCAAGCGGATAGCGCCTGTGCAGCGGCCGTCTCGAGCGCGCATCAGAAGCAACACTCCCGCAGCGTGCTTGCCATGCAAGCCAATTCAGCTCACATCGAATGGCGTGTCCTTGTCCAACCTGGAAATGGCATCGGCGCCAGATTTCTCCGCAGTCTTTGCACCACTGGCTTTCACGAGGCTGTAGGCACGGTCGACCAGCCCGTCGTCCTTGTCCCCCATGCGGTGCAGCTTGAGTTGAAGGGCCTGGTCGGTGCGCATGAAGCTCGGAAAGTCCACGCCCACGGTGCTGGGCCCGCTGACGCGGTAGTTGGCGGTCTGCACGAGGTAGTCGCCGGTCATGCCCCATGTCACGCGCCCGCCGGCCATGCGCAGGTAGGTGCCGTCGTCCAGGGCCAGGGTGATGCTCTTGCCGGCCTTGAGGGTGATGCCGTCCTGCGTGGACTGGATGGTCACGCCCTTCTCGCCCGTGATCTCGACGCTGTTGTGCTGGGCCTGGTGGATCAGCTTGCCTTCGCTGGCAACGACGCGCACGTCGCCCGTGCGCGCGAACTGCTCGATGTGCTTGCCGGCGGTGTGCAGGATGGACTGGTCGGCGTAGTGCTGCTGGTTGTGGCCGGCCACGGTGTCGATGTTCAGGCCCGCGAATCGGTGTCGTCCAGCAGCAGGTGGTTGCTGCGGCCTGCGGCGCTGTTGCCGCCTTCCTTTTTCAGTTCGCGGCTGCGCAAGCCACTGAGCGCCGATTGGCTGGGCAGCCCCCAGGGCGGCGGGTTGGCGCGGTTGCAGGAGCGGCCGGTGCAGATGGGCAGATCAGGGTCGCCGCCGAAGAAGTCGACCGTCACCTCCTGGCCGATGCGCGGAATGAAGACGCCCCCCAACTGGTTGCCGGCCCACGGCGAGCTGACCCTGATCCAGCAACTGCTGTGCTCGTTCTTGCGGCCGATGCGGTCCCACGGAAACTGCACCTTGATGCGGCCCAGCTCGTCGGTCCAGATGTTCTGGCCTTCGGGGCCCACCACCCATGCGGGTTGCGGGCCGCCGGTGCGCGGCTTGGCGCGCGTCGGCTCCGGGCGCAAGGGCTCTTTGACAGGGTGCGCGGTGAAGTCCACGTGCACGCGCCACTGCTGCTGGCGGTCTCGCACCGCATCTTTGTTCTGGCTGTCCTGCGCGACGTCTTCGATGACGAAGTGGGTGTCCAGAATCAGGTACTCGGCGTTGGCTTTCTCGCGCGGATGCTTCGCGAGCCTGAAAGTAAAGCCCGGCACCATGCCGCGCAGATTGCCACTGCCCATGGCGCGCTCGCCGTGCGTGCGCAGGGCCTGCATGCGCAGCAGGGCCAGCTGCCGGCCTTCGTCGAGCGGGTCGTTGGCTTCGGCGGTGCCCGCGCGCGGCTGGGCGTAGTGGCTGCCCGCGCGGGAGGCATGCCATTGGTAGACCTCGCCGTCGGCCAGCCCCGTGGGCCGAGGGTCCTTGCGGCTCACGCCCAGCTCCGCCGCTGGCCGGGTGTAGTCGTAGTCGCGGGTGCTGTACCGGCCGCTCGTCAGATGGCTGTGCGGAACGAAACTGCTCACGTACTCGGCGTCGGCCTTCCAGCCGGGCGCGTGGTAGTCGAGCTCGCGGTACGCCGCACTGTCGGCTGCCTTGTAGGCGCCCATGGCATCGCTCAGCACCAGACGGTGCTTGCCCTGCGCGTGCTCGAAGTGGTAGTTGATGCCCCACTCCTCGCACAGGCGGCTGAAGAAGTCGAAGTCCGATTCGTTGAACTGCACCTGCAGTTCGCGCGCGGGGTAGGTATCGAACAGGCGCTTGTCGACCGGATAGGCATAGTCGGCCAGCAGCTCATCGAGGATCTGGACGACGTTCTTGTTCTGAAATATCTTGCAGTCGGTCGTGCAGGTCGCAAGGTGCAGCCAGGGGCGCAGCGTGAGCTTGTATTGCACGTGGCGCCCTTCTTCGCCCCAGACACAGGCGCCGGTGACCAGGGCGTTGATCTGGCGCACGCCGGCGCCGATGCGGTCGGTGCCTGCGCCAGCGGCGCCGGCGAGAAAAGTACCGGCACCGTCCAGCTCGATGGTGCAACCGATCTCACGGCCGACGAAGGCATCGAGATCGAAGTCCGCCGCACCGCTGGCGCCGATGTTCAGCGCGTCGGGGGTCTTGAGCAGCAGCTCGTACGCGAACAGGCTGTTGACCCCCTCGCGGCCGGCGAGCCGCACGGGCTCGAGTGCAGGCCGGCCATGGACCAGAGGGATGGCTGCGCAGGTGACGGAAAGGGTGTGAGGCATGGGCAACATGTGCGGCGGATCTGAGAGATGACGACTCGAAAAGTCTGACGCACCCGGGCGCAGCACCCTTGCAAACAATGGTCAAACGAGCCCCGCGTGCTTGCGCGCCCACGCAGGCCGCAGGCAGCGTCCAACGGCAGTTGCATGCTCGCTAGACTCCCCGCATGCCCTGGCACGCCCGACTCCATCTCGCCTACCAACAAGAAGCCGTTCGCACCGCGACGCGCACCGTCGCCCGGTTCCGCCACGACGGCCCGCTGCGCATCCTGCAGAGCCTGTACCCCGAGGGCGACACGGTCTGCCACAACGTGCTGGTGCACCCGCCCGGCGGCCTGGTGGGCGGCGACACGCTGGACATCGACATCGAGGCCGCCGACGGCAGCCACGGCCTGATCACCACGCCCGGCGCCTCGCGCTTCTACCGCTCCGAAGGCGAGCTGGCGCTGCAGCGCACGCGCATCCGGCTGGCGGCCGGCGCGCGGCTCGAATGGCTGCCGCTCGAAGCCATCTGCTACAGCGGCTGCCAGGCGGAGAACCGGCTGTCCATCGAGGTGGCGCCGGGCGCCGAGCTGATCGGCTGGGACGTGACGGCGCTGGGCCTGCCCAACGCCAACCAGCCTTTCGAGCGCGGCACCTACCTGCAGCACATCGAGGTGCCCGGCGTGTGGCTGGAGCGCGGGCGCATCGACGCGGCCGACCACCGGCTGCTGCAAAGCCCCATCGGCCTGGGCGGCCACCGCTGCATGGCCTCGCTGTTCTTCGTGGCGGGCTCGCCGATGGCACGCGCGCGGCGCGACGCGCTGCTGGCGCATGCGCGCACGCTGCTGGAGGCCAGCGCGCTGTTCGACAGCGCCGGTGCCACCAGCCCGCATGCCGAGGTGGTGGTGCTGCGCGTGCTGGCCCCCGTGGTCGAGCCCGCGATGCAGCTGCTGCGCCAGGTGTGGCAGGCCTGGCGTGCCGAGTTGTGGCAGATGCCCGCGGGGCTGCCGCGCATCTGGGCGACCTGAGACCGGGCGGGCCCGACGCCCCCTGATCAGCCGGATCGGTTCGCACCAGTGCCGCCTTTGACGCGACGTGACCGCGAGCGCACACGTATGCGCCACAAATGCGCTCCCCGCAAGCGCACAACTCCTTAGGCGCATTCGCACATCCGAATGAACTTGTTGGACGTACTCACACAGCGACGGCCATTTCGCCGCGCGAGTCGTTCGTGCCCATTCCAACATTCTTCATTCCAAGGTGACGCCGATGAGATTGCTCCAAACGCCTGTTCAGGCCTGTGTGCTCGCCCTGTGTGCGGTTGCCGCCACGGGTGCTTTCGCCTCCAGCCACCGCGAGGCGCCCTCGATTGCGGGCATGCCCAAGCTGGACGCGACCGACTTCTACATGTTCCGCAGCTACGAGCCCAATCGCCAGGACTTCGTGACGCTCATCGCCAACTACCAGCCCGACCAGGGCCCGTACGGCGGCCCCAACTACTATTCGATGGACCCGAACGGGCTGTACGAGATCCACATCGACAACACCGGCGCCGCCACCGAGAACCTCACCTTCCAGTTCCGCTTCACCAACACGCTGCGCGACATCCAGCTGCCGATATCTGGCAAGCAGGTCTCCATTCCGCTGGTGCAGGCCGGTGCCATCACCGCACCCAACCAGGCCACCAGCAACCTGCGCGAAACCTTCACGCTGACGGTGGTGCGCGGTGACCGCCGCAAGGGCCAGGCCGCCGCGGTGACCAACGCCGCCGGCGGCGGCGCGGTGTTCGACCGGCCGACCGACTACATCGGCGAGAAGACCTTCGGCGGGCCCAACGGCTATGCCGCCTATGCAGCGCAGCAGGTCTACAACGTGAACATTCCCGGCTGCGCCACCGCGGGCCGCGTGTTCGCGGGCCAGCGCCAGGACCCGTTCGCCGTGGCGCTCGGCCAGGTGTTCGACCTGATCAACCTCAACCCGCTCGGCTCGACCAGCGCCTACGGTGCCGGCACCCTGGCCACGCGCAATGTCAGCACGCTGGCGCTGGAGGTGCCCATCGCCTGCCTGACCGCGGGCGGCACCGGCCCGATCATCGGCGGCTGGACCACGGCCAGCGCGCGCCAGGGCCGCCTGATCGCCAGCCCGCCCAAGAGCGGCCACGGCACCACCACGCTCAACGGCGGCGCATGGGCGCAGGTCTCGCGCCTGGGCATGCCGCTGGTCAACGAGGTGGTCATCGGGCTGAAGGACAAGGACAAGTTCAACAGCTCCAAGCCGATGGACGACGGCCAGTTCGCCACCTACGTGACCAACCCGACGCTGCCCGCGCTGATCCAGACGCTGTACCCCGGCGCCCCGGCACCCACCAACTTTCCGCGCACCGACCTGGTGGCGGCCTTCCTGACGGGCATCGACGGCGTGAACAAGCCGGCCAACGTCAAGGCCTCCGAAATGCTGCGCCTGAACACCAGCATTGCGCCGACGGCCATGGCCATGCAGAGCAACCTGGGCGTGGCCGGCAACGACAACGCGGGCTTTCCGAACGGGCGCCGACCGGGCGACGACGTGGTGGACATCGAGCTGCGCGTGGCCATGGGCGCGCTGTGCGTGCTGACCGGCGCCAACGACGCGCTGAAGGTCGGCTGCAAGCCCAGCGACGCACCGGCCGGCGGCGCGGCCATCACCGACGGCGCGCTGCAAAGCCCCAACCAGTTCCCGGCCGCGTTCCCGTACCTGAACACACCGCTGCCGGGCGCAGTCAACGCCGCGGCGGCACCGTGAGCAAGGAGCACCGCATGAAGCGCAACATTCAACGCATGGGCGGCGCTCTGCTGCTGGCCGCGGCCCTCACCGTCAGTCTCACGGGCTGCGGCGGCGGCGGAGGGGGTGACGGCGGCGGGTTCTACCCGTTCCCCGTCGGCGGCAACAACCCGCAGAACCCGCCGCCGGTCCCCCCGGGCGAGCAGGCCGACCCCTACGACCAGTTCGTCGCCTACGTGCAGGCCCTGGTGACGACCATGCTCGACACCGAAGAGCCGGCCAACGTGGTGGCATTCGATCCGCCGCCAACGTCGGAGACCAAAGACCCGGTCGCCACGCAGTAGCCGACATGCGACGGCCCGCACTCGCCACCGCATTCGCTCCTCACTGGAACACAGGGAGCGCATGGAAGGCCGCAACGGCGCTGGCGCTGGCCACGCTGTTCGCGCTGGCCGCAATGGCCCCGGTGGCGGCGCATGCGGCGCCGCGCGTGCCCGCTGGCGACAGCGAGGTGGTGGAGACACTGCCCGCCGTCGCCGGCTGGTCCGGCGAACAGCGCCGGCTGCGCCGCGAGTTGGCGCAGCGCCCCGACGACGAGGCCACGGCCATTGCCGCGGCCTCCACCTATCTGGACCTGGCGCGCGAGCAGGGCGACGCGCGCTACGCCGGCTACGCCATGGGCGCGCTGCAGGCCTGGGAGGCCACGCCCGCGGCCCAGACACCGCCGGGCGTGCTGGTGATGCGCGCCACGGTCGCGCAGTTTCTGCACGACTTCGACGGTGCCGAGACCACCCTGAAGACGGCACTGGCCCGGCGCCCCAACGACGCGCAAGCCTGGATCACGCTGGCCACCATTCTTCGGGTGCGCGGGCGCTACAACGAGTCCGACGCCGCCTGCCGCTCGCTTGGGCGCGTGGGCCCCACCTTCTACGGCGTGGCCTGCCTGGCGGAAAACGCCGGGCTGCGCGGCCGCCATGCCGAGGCCCGGGACGCGCTGCAGGCGCTGCTGGCCGACCCCGCCTTGCGCGACACCCGCCAGGCCGGCACGCGCCAGTGGCTGCTGACCAGCATGGCCGAGGTCGAAGAGCTCGCGGGCCGCCAGGCCGAAGCCGACGCGGCCTACCGCCAAGCGGTGGCGGCGCAGCGCTCGGGCTACCTGCTGCTGGCCTACAGCGACTACCTGCAGCGTGCCGGCCGGCACGCCGAAATTCCCGCGCTGCTGTCTCGCGAGGCCCGCAGCGACGCGGTGCTTTTGCGGCTGGCCATTGCCGCCGCATCGTCAGCGACGCCAGCCTCTGCGGCATCGGCGCGAAACGGGGCCGCCCAGCCCGACGCCGACGAGCTTCGCCAGCGCTTCGAAGCCGCCGCGCTGCGCCCCGGCACCACCGCACTGCATGCGCGCGAGGAAGCCATGTTCGCGCTCGACGTGCAGAAGAACCCGAAGCGCGCCCTCGAACTCGCGCGCCTGAACGTGAAGCTGCAGCGCGAACCCATTGACCTGCTGGTGTTCGCGCGTGCCGCCACGGCCGCCAACGACGCCGCCGCGCGCGGCGAAGTGAAGGCGCTGATGCAGCAGATCGGACTGAAGGATGCGCGTGTCGATGCAACGCTTTGAACGCGCGGCGCTGGCCGCGCTGGTGCTGGTCGCGCTGCTCTTCGGCGCGGCGCCCGCGCACGCCCACAAGGCCAGCGACGCCTACCTGCAGTTGCACCGCAGCGGCGACACACTGGACCTGCGCTGGGACATCGCGCTGCGCGACCTCGACGCGCTGCTCGACCTCGACACCAACGCCGACCGCAAGCTCAGCTGGGGCGAGGTGCGCACGCGGCTGCCCGACATCCGCGCCTATGCGCTGGCACGCCTGAGCCTGCAGCAGGGAAGCTGCGCGCTGGCCGAGGCCCAGCCGAGCGCGGTGGAAGACCGCATCGACGGCGCCTACCTGGTGCTGCGGCTGCAGGCGCAATGCAGCGCGGGCGCCGCGCTGAACATCGACTACCGGCTGTTCCGCGAGGTCGACCCCACGCACCGCGGACTGCTGCGCGTGGAGGTGGACGGCGGCGCGCAGCCAGCGGTGCGCTCGCTCGACCCGTCGGGCGGGCCGGTCACGGTGGCGTGGCCAGGGGTTGGCGGTGCAACCGACGCTGCCGCCGTGTCCCCGCCCGGGTCGGACACCAGCTTCTTTCGCGACGGCATCCACCACATCCTGATCGGCTACGACCACATCCTGTTCCTGGTCTGCCTGCTGCTGCCCGCCGTGCTGCGCCGCAGGCCCGCGGGCTGGCAGCCGGTGGTCACCTGGCGCGAGGCGGTGTGGCCGATGCTGGGCATCGTCACCATGTTCACCATCGCGCACTCGATCACGCTGGCACTGGCCGGCCTGAAGGTGGTGACGATCTCGCCGCGCATCATCGAGCCGGGCATCGCCCTCACCATCATGCTGGCGGCCATCGACAACATCTACCCGGTGCTGCGCGGGCGGCGCAAGCTGTTCAGCTTTCTGTTCGGGCTGATCCACGGCTTCGGTTTTGCGGGCGCGCTGGCCGAGCTCGACCTGCCGCTGCGCGACTTCGTCGTGGCGCTGCTGCAGTTCAACCTGGGCGTGGAGGCCGGCCAGCTCATGGTGGTGGGCGTGGTGCTGGCGGCGTTGCTGGCGCTGCGCAACTGGCGCCGCTATCCGCCGCTGGTGCTGCGCGGCGGCTCGGCGCTGGCGGTGCTGGTGGCGGCCATCTGGCTGGGCGAGCGGGTGTTCGACGTGAAGGTTCTGCCGTTCTCCTGAACCGGCCGCGGCATCCCGCGCGGCCAAGACCTTGCGCCGCCCCGGCGCAGGCGCGCAACCGCCTGGCCGCGTAGGCATTCGCCTACATCGACTGGCGGCATCCGGTGTTGCCGTTATTCCTAAACGGCGGCGTGTAACGGCTACGATCCATCTTGTTGTGAAACGTCACACGACGCATCCGGTCGCGCGCTTGTGCTTGTTCATGCAGCCCCTCGGCCGTTTCACGCGGACGCCTCCCAAGAACACCCAGAGAAACATCCATGAACACCGACCACCAGGCGCTGCTCGCGACCCTGCGCGAAGAACAATCCAATGTCATCGACAGCTGGCTCGACGAAGCCCAGGTCACCGACGCCGGCCCGCGGCGCGCGGCGCAGACCGAGGCCACCGACATCCTGCACCACCTCGGCGAAGGCCTGCAGGCCGGCGCCAACCCGGCGCGCTTCGAAGCCCCGGCGTGGGCCGGGCTGCGCGAGAGCCTGGGTGCGCTCTCCAGGACGCGCGCGGCCAAGGGGCAGTCGGTTGCCGACACCAGCCTGTTCGTGCTGGCGCTGAAGAAGCCGCTGTTCGCCGCCATCCAGCGCCGCCTGGGCACCGATGCCGCCGCCATGGCGGCTTCGCTGTGGGCCCTGTCGACCACGGTCGACACGCTCGCTCAGCACACCGTGGGCACCTACCAGCTGGCGCGCGAGGAAATCATCCGCCGGCAGCAGGAAGAGCTGCTCGAGCTCTCCACGCCCGTGGTCAAGCTGTGGGACGGCGTGCTGGCGGTGCCGATGATCGGCGTGCTCGACAGCGGCCGCACGCAGATGGTGATGGAGGCTTTGCTGCAGACCATCGTGGAGACCGGCTCGGAGATCGCCATCATCGACATCACCGGCGTGCCCACGGTCGACACGCTGGTGGCGCAGCACCTGCTGAAGACGGTCACGGCCATCCGGCTGATGGGCGCGGACTGCATCATCAGCGGCATTCGCCCGCAGATTGCGCAGACCATCGTGCACCTGGGCATCGACCTGCAAGGCGTGCAGACCAAGGCCACGCTGGCCGATGCGCTGTCGCTGGCGCTCAAGCAGAGCGGCTGGCGCGTGAGCCGCGTGGCCGGCGAAGCCTGATCGGCACGCCATGGACCGCATTCCAATTCTTCGCATGGGCGACACGCTGCTGGTGACCATTCAGGTCGACATGCAGGACCAGACCGCGCTCACGCTGCAGGACGACCTGGCCAACCGCATCGCCGCCACCGGCGCCTCGGGCGTGATGATCGACATCTCGGCGCTCGAAATCGTCGACTCCTTCGTAGGCCGCATGCTCACCAGCATCTCGGGCATTGCCCGCATCCTGTCGGCCACCACCGTGGTGGTGGGCATGCAGCCGGCGGTGGCCATCACGCTGGTGGAGCTGGGGCTGTCGCTGGACGGCGTGCGAACGGCGCTCAACGTGGAGCGCGGCATGGAGCTGTTGCGCCGCGCCCGGCTGGAGAACGTTCTTGGCCATTGAACCCACCGGCACGCTGCCGCTGCTGAACGAGCAGAACATCGTTGCCAGCCGCCAGATGGTGCGCGCGCTGTGCCAGGACCTGAAGCTCTCGCTGGTCGACCAGACCAAGATGGTCACGGCCGCCAGCGAGCTGTCGCGCAACACGCTGATCCATGGCGGCGGCGGGCGCATGCGCTGGGAGTTCGTGGCGCAAAACGGCCGCCGCGGCCTGCTGCTGCACTTCGAGGACGACGGCCCCGGCATTGCCGACATGGCGCTGGCGCTGACCGACGGCTGGACCAGCGGCAGCGGCATGGGCCTGGGCCTGCCGGGCAGCAAGCGGCTGGTGAACGAGTTCGACATTGCGTCGGCACCGGGCCAGGGCACCCGCGTGAGCATCACCAAATGGAAGTAGGCGCCACGCTCCACGGCTGGACCCACAAGGCCTTTCCGATGGACGACCCCAGCCGGGTCGGCGAGGCGCGGCGCCATGCGGCGCATGCGGTGGCCGACATGGGCTGGAGCGAGGTCGACGCGGGCCGCCTGGCGCTGGTGGTGACCGAGCTGGGCACCAACCTGCAGCGCCACGCCCGCAACGGCCGGCTGCTGGTGGCCGCGCTGCCGCAGTCAGGCGAGTTCGAGCTGATCTGCATCGACGACGGCCCCGGCATCCCCGACCTGGCGCTGGCCATGCGCGACGGCCACTCCACCGGCAGCACGCCCGGCACGGGCCTGGGCGCGGTGCGCCGGCTGGCGAACCATTTCGACATTCACTCCGAGGTGCCGCACGGCACGGTGAGCGTCGCGCGGTTGCGCGCGGCAGGCCCGCCGGTCGACACCACGCCGGGGCTGCACGTGGGCGCCATCCGGCTGCCCGCGCCGCACGAGAACGTCTGTGGCGACAACTGGGCGCTGGCCACGCAAGGCACGCAGACCACCGTGCTGGTGGCCGACGGCCTGGGCCACGGGCCCGGCGCGGCCAAGGCCTCGCAGGCCGCCACCACCGCCTTTGCCGAGGCGCCGCACGGCGACCTGCGCGAGACCCTGCAGGCGGTGCACCGCGCGCTGCAAACCACGCGCGGCGCGGCCGTGTGCGCGTTGCGCATCGACATGGCCCCCAACATGGCTGACCTCATGGCTGAGCCCACGGCCAACGACACGGCCGCCGGCACCGTCAGCTACACCGGCGCCGGCAACATCGTCGGGCGCGTGCTGTCGGGCGTGTTCGACAAGTCGGTCATCACCCAGCACGGCACCGCCGGCCTGCAGATCCGCAAGCCCGACATCACCTCGCTGCCGCTGCCCGCGCACGCGCTGGTGGTGCTGCACAGCGACGGCCTGGAAACACGCTGGACCGTGGACCGCATCCGCCCCCTGCTGCAAAGGGACCCCACACTGGTGGCCGCGGTTCTTTTGCGCGACCATACGCGGCACCGTGACGACGCCACCGTCGTGGTGATCCGCCCAAAGGAACAACCATGAACAGCACCGGCCTGGCCGACTGTGAAGACCGCGACGAGGCGCTGGCCACCAGCCGGCGCGAGGTCGACGAACTGCGCGCGGAACTGGAAGAAACCAACCGCGGGGTGGTGGCGCTGTATGCCGAGCTCGACGCCCAGGCGCAGCAACTGCGCAAGGCCACCGAGCTCAAGAGCCGCTTCCTGGCCTACATGAGCCATGAATTCCGCACCCCGATCAGCGCCATCCGCAGCATTGCGCGCCTGCTCAGCGACCGGGTGGACGGCCCGCTCACGCCCGAGCAGGAAAAGCAGGTCGGCTTCATCGACACCACCGCCACCGAGCTTGGCGAGCTGGTCGACGACCTGCTCGACCTGGCCAAGATCGAGGCGGGCCGGGTCGACATTTCTCCGGCCTGGTTCGAAATGGTCGACCTGTTCACCGCGCTGCGCGGCATGTTCCGCCCGGTGCTGCACAACCCGTCCACCGCGCTGATCTTCGAGGAGCCCGAAGGGCTGCCCAAGCTCTACACGGACGACCGCAAGCTGTCGCAGATATTGCGCAACTTCGTCTCCAACGCGCTCAAGTTCACGCCGCACGGCGAGGTGCGTGTGAGCGCCATGCGCGTGGGGGACGACGCGGTGCGGTTCTCGGTGTCGGACACCGGCATCGGCATTGCGCCGGAGCACCATGCCGCGGTGTTCGACGACTTCTCCCAGGTCGACTCGCCCATGCAGAAGCGCCTGCGCGGCACCGGCCTGGGGCTGTCGCTGTGCCGCCAGCTCGCGGTGCTGCTGGGCGGGCGCGTGGAGGTGCGCAGCGCACTGGGCAAGGGGTCGGTCTTTTCCGTCACGCTGCCGTTGCAGCTCCAGGGCCCCCCGCAGCAGGGGCACAGCCAGGAGCAGGAGCCGTAGCAGCCATGTCGCCCGAACCCCTGATCAACACCTCGATCGACCGCTCGCGCCACACCGTGCTGGTGGTGGACGACAACCCGACCACGCGCTACGCCACCGCGCGCGTCATTCGCGCGGCGGGCTTCGAGACGCGCGAGGCCGGCACCGGCGGCGAGGCGCTGGTGCTGGCGTCGCAGCACATCTCCGCCGTGGTGCTCGACGTGCACCTGCCGGACTTCAGCGGCTTCGAGGTGTGCCGCGAGCTGCGCGTCAAGCCGGCGACCTCCACGCTGCCGGTGGTGCACCTGTCGGCCACCTTTGTGCGCAACGAGGACAAGGTGGCCGGGCTGAACGCCGGCGCCGACGCCTACCTGGTGCACCCGGTGGAGCCGCCGGTGCTCATCGCCACGCTGCAGGCGCTGATTCGCGCACGCATGGCCGAGGAAAAGCAGCGCAGCAGCGAGGCGCGCTTTCGGGCCATCTACGACCATGCGCCCACGGGCATGGCGCTGATCGACGTGGACGGGCGCTTCGCCGACGTCAACCCGGCCATGGTCGCCATGCTGGGCCAGTCGCGCGACGCGCTGATCGGCCAGCCGGTGAGCGCCTTTGCGCCGGCCGAATGGATGGCCTTCGTGAAGGTGCACACCGCGGGCATGCAGCCGCCGGCCACGTCATGGAAGGGCGAGTTTCCGCTGCTGCGCCAGGACGGCTCGTGGATCCGGCTCGAATGGACCATGTCGGGCCTCATCGAGCCGGGCCTGCGCGTGGGCATTGCGCTGGACGTGTCGGAGCGCTTCGAGCTGGAGGCGCGCCGGCGCGAGATGCTGGAGCGCGAGCAGGCCGCACGCGTGTCGGCCGAGCGCCTGAGCCGCACCAAGGACGACTTTGTGGCCGTGCTCTCGCACGAGCTGCGCAACCCGCTCAACGCCATCGGCGGCTGGGTGCATGTGCTGAAGGTGGGCAACCGCTCGCCCGAGCAGATGGAAAAAGGCCTCAACGCCATCGACCGCAGCGTGAAGGCGCAGACGCGGCTGATCGCCGACATCCTGGACGTGTCGCGCATCAGCTCCGGCAAGCTGCGCCTGCACCGCGAATGGACCGAGCCGCGCGGCCTGGTGAGCTCGGCCATCGAGGCGCTGGCCGCGCCGGCCGCGGCCAAGCGGCTGGACCTTGTCTTCGACCGGCAGCAGGCCGACCCGCCCGCCTGGCTGGACGCGACGCGCTTCCAGCAGATCGTGTGGAACCTGGTGTCCAACGCCATCAAGTTCTCCGCCGAAGGCGGGCGCATCGTGATCGATCTGCGGCGCGAGGGCGAGCAGCTGGAGCTGTCGGTGCAGGACTTCGGACGCGGCATTCGCGCCGACTTTCTGCAGCACCTGTTCGACCGCTTCTCGCAGAGCGACTCGCCGGACAACCGCTTCCACGGCGGGCTGGGGCTCGGGCTGTCGATCGTCAAGAACCTGGCCGAGTTGCACGGCGGCGGGGTGTCGGCGCACAGCGCGGGCGAAGGCCAGGGCGCCACGCTGCGCGTGATGCTGGGCGTGCTGCCCGCCGAGGACGCCCCGCTGTTGCTGTTGGACGCACTGGACGTCCCCGCCCGGCCCGCTGCCCATGCCGACCGCGTGCTCGCGGGGCTGGACGTGCTGGTGGTCGAAGACAACGCGGACGCCAGCGAAATCATGACGGTGGTGCTGGCCGATGCGGGTGCCACGGTGCGCCTGGGCACCGACGTGGAGAGCGCGCTGGCGCTGTTCGAGCAGAAGTGGCCCGACGTGCTGATCAGCGACATCGGCCTGCCCGGGCGCGACGGCTACGACCTGATCCGCGAGGTGCGCGAGCGCGAGCAGGCGCTGGGCAAGCCCCGGCTGTTCTCGGTGGCGCACACCGCCTTCACCCGGCCGCAGGACCATGCCAAGGCGACCGAGGCGGGGTTCGACGCGCACCTGGGCAAGCCGCTGCAGCCGCATGCGCTGCTGGCGCTCATCGGCGGGCGTCCGGGCGGCACGGCGGCGCCCGCGGCCAGCCCGCATCTGTAGCCGCCGTCTGACGGACAGCGGCGCCGCAAAGGCGCACGCTGGCCCTTTTCCTCCACCGGATGAGAAGGACCGACCATGTCCGCACACGACATCACGGACCCCGACGCGCAGCAGCAGTTGCACCGGCGCCTGGCCAAGTTCAACGCCACGCGGCTGAGCCCGGGGCACCCTTCCCCGCAGTGGCAAGGCGACCTGGTGCGCGAGCACGACCACCGCCTGCGCGAGGGCGAGTTTCTGGAAGCACTGCGTGTGCAGGTGCAGCCGGCGGCATCGGCTGCGGCGGGCAACGCGGCGCATGTGGTGAACTGGTTCGAGGCGCTCCAGCAGACCGGCCCGGGCCAGCACCATCCTCTGTTCGACTGGCTCGCGGCCGAGGCCAGCCTGGCGCAGATGCGCTGGTTCCTCACGCAGGAGGCGGCGGGCGAAGCCGGCTTCGAAGACCTCCTGGCCTACACCCAGGTCAAGCTGCCGCCGCGGCCCAAGCTGGAGTGCGCGCGCAACTTCTGGGACGAAATGGGCCACGGCAAGCAAGGTGCCATGCACGGCCAGATGCTCGAGCGGATGGTGCGCGAGCTCGACCTGCACCCCGCCATCGACACCACCGTGTGGGAGTCGCTTGCACTGGCCAACACCATGGTGGGGCTGGCCACCACGCGCCGCTACGGCTACCACGCCATCGGCGCGCTGGGCGTGGTCGAGCTCACCGCGCCAGGGCGTGTGAAGAAAGTGGCCGCCGGCATGCGCCGCCTGGGCCTGGGCGGCCAGGCGAGCGCGTATTTCGATCTGCACGGCGCGCTGGATGTGTCGCATGCCCGCGCATGGATGCGCGAGGTGATTCACCCGCTGGTGGAGAGCGACCCCGCGTGCGGGCAGTTCATTGCCGAGGGCGCGCTGATGAGGTTGCTGTGCGGTGCGCGCTGCTTCGAGCGGTACACGCGTGAGCTGCGCGGCGAACCACGCGACACGCAGGCTTCGACTGTGCAGAGCCGCGCGGAGGTCACCGCATGCTGAACGCCGCGAGCGTGCTGCGCCAGGTGGCCGCCACCGGCTACCGCTTCACCACCGTCACGCCCCTGACCCACCAGCGCGTGCTGGCGCGGCGCGGGCGCGAACCGGGCACCACGCTGCGCGACATCTTCGGCTGGAACCTGTCCTTCGAGCCCGGCGCCGTGCCCGCCGCGCTGCTGGCGGACATGGAACACGCGGGCCTGGTGCGGCGCACCGGCACGCTGCTGCGCAGCAACGTGCGCATCGCCAGCCTGGGCGACGACCTGTTCCTGCATTCGGCCTACCCCACGGCGGAAGAAAACGCCGTGTTCTTCGGGCCCGACACCAGCCGCTTTGCGCGCTTCGTGCTGCATGCGCTCAGCGAACGCAAGGCGCAGCCGCGCGCACGCGTGCTGGACGTGGGCTGCGGCAGCGGCGCCGGCGGCATCGCGGTGGCGCGCGCGCTCGCGGCCACGGGCACGCCGGCCACCGTGGTCATGAACGACATCAATCCGCTGGCGCTGCAGTACACGGGCATCAATGCGGAAGTGGCCGGCGTGCCGATAGAGCTGGCGCAGGGCGACGCACTGTCGGCGGTGGAGGGCGCGTTCGACCTGATCGTGTCCAACCCGCCCTACCTGGACGACGCCGCGCAGCGCGCCTACCGCCACGGCGGCACGCGGCTGGGGCGGGCGCTGAGCGCGCGCATCGCGGCCGAGTCGCTCAAGCGGCTGGCACCGGGCGGGCAACTGCTGCTGTACACCGGCGTGGCCATGGTCGACGGCGACGACCCGTTCCTGGCCGAGCTTCGCCCGCTGCTGGAGGCTTCGGGCTTCGACTGGTCGTATGCGGAGATCGACCCCGACGTGTTCGGCGAAGAGCTGGAGCGGCCGGTGTATGCGCACATCGACCGCATCGCAGCCGTGGGCCTGGTGGTCACACGGCCGATGGAGAACGCATGAAGGCGGCGGGGCTCGACCTGGCCCGGGACACCGCGCTGCCGGATGAAACCGAAGTGGGCGGGGCAGGAAAGGTGGGGGCCTGCAGCGTGCTGGAGCGCATGCCGAAGTGGCTCATCTGCGTGCCGCTGGTGGTGCAGTGGCTGTGGCTGTCGCTGCGCCATGGCGGTGCCACGGTTCCCTCGGCGGCCAACCCGCACCTGACATCCGGCGGGCTGGTGGGCGAAGGCAAGCTGGAGTACTTCCGCGGCATGGGGCCGCATGCGCGCTCGGTCACGGCCGACCACCGCGCGGTGTTGAACGACGGCACGGCGACCGAGGCCTCGCTGCGACAGGGCATGGCCGACAGCGGCCTGGCGTTTCCGGTGGTCGCCAAGCCCGACCTGGGCCTGTGCGGCTACGGCGTGCGCCTGCTGCCCGACATGGCCGCGCTGCTGGCCTACCTGGCCGCCTTTCCGGCCGGCGAAACCGTGGTGCTGCAACGCTACCTGGCGCAGGAAGGCGAGGCCGGCATCTTCTACGCGCGCGATCCGCACACGGGCCAGGGCCGCGTCATCGGCCTGGCGCTGCGCTACTTTCCGCGCGTGACGGGCGACGGACGCAGCACCGTGGCGCAGCTGGTGGCGGCGGACGTGCGCGCGCGCCGCATTGCGCGCTCCCCACGCCACCAGTGCAGCGTGCCGCCCGACAGCGTGCCCGCTGCCGGTCAGCAGGTGCGGCTGGCCACCATCGGCTCGACCCGCGTGGGCGGGCTCTACCGCAACGGGGCGCAGTTCATCACGCCGGAGCTGGTGCGTGCCATCGACGCGGTGGCGCGCGACATGCCGGCCTTTCATTTCGGGCGCTTCGACGTGCGCTACGACAGCCTGCCCGAGCTGGCTGCGGGGCGCGGCTTCACCATCATGGAAATCAACGGCGCGGGCTCCGAGGCCATCGAGGCGTGGGACCCCGACATCGGCGTGCTGCAGGGCTTTCGCATGGTGTTCGCCAAGCAGCGGCTGCTGTTCGCCATTGGCGCGGCGCAGCGCAAGGCCGGCGTGCGGCCCATCGGGCTGCTGGCGCTGGCGCGGCTCAATCGGCGGCAGAACCGCCTGGTCGCGCGCTACCCGCCGTCCAACTGAACACCCGCCCACACGCGCACGCGCCCGTATGCATACCGATACCGACACCGCCGCCGCGCCGGTCCTGCAGACCCGCTGGGCCGATTGCGAAGAAGACGTGCGCGACGCCCAGCGCCTGCGCTACCGCGTGTTCGCACAGGAAATGGGTGCCCACCTGACGCCGCCCCAGGGCACGCCGAGCGGCCTGGACGCCGACCGCTTCGACGCCTTCTGCGATCACCTGCTGGTGCGCGCCGTGGACCCGGTGCACGGCCCCGGCGCGCTCATCGGCACCTACCGGGTGCTGACGCCCGAGGCTGCGGTGCGCGCTGGCGGCTTCTACACCGACACCGAATTCGACCTGGCGCCGCTCGCCCCGCTGCGCGGCCGCGCGCTGGAGCTGGGCCGCTCTTGCGTGGACGCGCAATGGCGCTCGGGCAGCGTCATCATGGCGCTGTGGGCCGCGCTGGGGCAGTACATGGTGCGGCACCGGCTGGACACCATGATCGGCTGCGCCAGCATCGGCCTGGACGACCCTGGCACAAGCGCCGCGCAGCTGTGGCACCGGCTGCGCGGCACCCACCTGGTGGAGCAACGCTGGCGCGTGGCGCCGCGCATCGCACTGCCGCTTCACACGCAGGCGCACGCCGATGCGCAAGGAGACGCCACGGTTCCCTGCCCGCAGGCGCCCCCGCTCATCAAGGGCTACCTGCGCTGCGGCGCGCGCCTGCTCGGGCCGCCCGCGCTCGACGTGGCCTTCAACACCGCGGACCTGCCGCTGATGCTGCGCATGCACGACGTGGCGCCGCGTTACCGGCAGCACTTCTTCGGCACGACGCTGGGCATGAACTTGGGCCTGAACTTGGGCATGAACCAGGGCATGAGCGCGTGACAGCACCCGTGCCGGGCGCGCCGAACCCGGACCCCCAACCGCAGCAACCCCGGCGATCCCAGCGCGCCCTGCACTCGGTGGTGGCGGCGCAATTCTTCAGCTCGCTGGGCGACAACGCGCTGCTCATCGTGGCCATCGGCCTGCTCATGCAGCGCCACGCGCCCGGCTGGATGACACCCGCGCTGCGCGTGTGCTTCTACCTGTCGTATGTGCTGCTCGCCGCCTTTGCCGGCGCGGTGGCCGACGCCGCGCCCAAGGGCCGGGTGCTGATGCTGTCCAACCTGGTGAAGCTGGGCGGCTGCGCGCTGCTGGCGTGGCATGTGCAGCCGCTGCTGGCCTATGCGCTGGTGGGGCTGGGCGCGGCGGCCTACTCGCCGGCCAAGTACGGCATCCTGCCCGAGCTGCTGCCGCAGAGCGAGCTGGTGCGGGCCAACGGCTGGGTCGAGGCGAGCACGGTGGCGTCCATCCTGTTCGGCGTGGCGCTGGGCAGCACGCTGGTCGGCAAGGGGCATGCGCTGCCCGCCATCGGCGCGGTGTACCTGCTGGCGGCGGCCTGCACGCTGGCCATTCCGCACAGCCCGGCGCGCAACCGCGCGGCGCTGGCACGGCCGGGCGCGTTGCTGCGCGACTTCCGTCGCGCGCTGGGGCTGCTGTGGGGCGATGCGGACGCGCGCATCTCGCTGGCCGTCACCAGCCTGTTCTGGGCCGCGTCGGCCACGCTGCAGTTTCTGGTGCTGCGCTGGGGCGCGGAGCGGTTGGGCCTCACGCTGGCGCACGGCGCGCTGCTGCAGATTGCAGTGGCCGTCGGCATGGTGGGCGGCGCCATGGGCGCGGCGCGCTGGTTTCCGCTGGAGCGCGCACGGCGCGCGCTGCCGCTGGGCGTGGCGCTGGGCGCGGTGGTGATGGGCATGACGCTGATCACGCGCCCCGCCGTGGCTGCGGCGATGCTGGTGGTGGTGGGCGCACTGGCCGGCCTGCTGCTGGTGCCGATGAATGCGCTGCTGCAAAGCCGCGGGCTGCGCCACATGCACCCGGGCCAGTCGATTGCAGTGCAGAACGCCAACGAGAGCCTGGCCTCGCTGGCGATGCTGGGGGTGTACGGCGCGCTGGTCTGGCTCGACGCGCCGCTGCTGCCCACGCTGGCGGGCTTCGGCGCGTTCCTGGTGCTGGCGATGATCGGCATCTTCGTGTGGTCGCGCCGCCTCGGCGCCGGGCACGCGCCGCTGGCCGTACAAAGGCGGTAGCGCCGCGCAGAGCGCCCGACACGCAGCAACACATGGCCGCAACGCCCGCGCTTGCGATACAGTCCCGCACCTACCGCCACCGCGTGCCGCCCGAGTGAACCTCAGAAAATCCGCCAACAGCCTGGTTGTTCGTCTGGTCGTCATGGGCCTGGCAATGGCCGTCATCGGAACCGTCGCCAGCTACATCCAGCTCAGCCGCTTCCTTCGCGAAGACCTCACCCGGTCGGTGGCGACCCAACAAACGGCGCTGGCCGCCTACGTGGCGCGCGACGTCGACAACTACCTGGGCAACCGGCTGGCGTTTCTGGAACGCCTGGCCGAGACCGTGCCGCCGGAGCTCCTGTCACAGCCCGAGCCGCTGCGCGCCTGGCTACAGGAGCGCAGCACGCTGAGCCCGGTGTTCCCGCTCGGCCTGAAGCTGGCGGACCTGAACGGCAAGCGCCTGGACGGCCCCGGGCAAATCGCCACCGACGGCGCGGAGTTTGCCGCCGCGCTGGCGGGCCACTCGGGCCTGGGGCGCGCGCAGGCGCTGCCGCTCTCGCAGCATTCGGTGCTGCCCATGGCCGTGCCGGTACGCAGCGGCCCCGGCCAGGTGGCCGCCGTGCTGCTGGGCACGGCCGACATGTCGGCCGACGGACTGCTCGACCACCTGCAGCGCGGGCGCGTGGGCGACGCGGGCGGCATTCTGGTGGTGTCGCCGCGCGACCGCATCTTCGTGGCCTCGACAGACACCGTCATGTCGCTCACCCCGACCCCGCCGGACGGCGTGAACCTGCTGCACGACAAGGCCATGGCGGGTTTCCGCGGCACTGGAACCACGCGCAACGCCAAGGGCGTCGAGGAAATTTCCGCCATGGCCTCGGTGCCCAACAGCGGCTGGTTCGTGGTGGCGCGCGTGCCCGTGGCGCAGGCGCTGGCGCCGGTGGGGCGCATGCAGACGTTCATCCTGCAGCAGCGCGCGCCCGCCGTGGTGATCGCGCTCATCCTCATCGGCCTGCTCGTCGCCTGGCTGCTGCGCCCCCTGCTGCGCGCCGCCAGCCAGGCCGACCGCATGACCCGGGGCGAGCTGGCGCTGGCACCGCTGACGGTGGTGCGCGACGACGAAATCGGCCACCTCACGCGGGCCTTCAACCGGCTGCTGGCCAAGCTGCTCGACCACCAGGAGGCGCTGGCGCGCCTGGCCCACCACGACACCCTGACCGGCCTGCCCAACCGCAAGCTGCTGGACGACCGGCTGCAGCAGGCGCTGGAGCGCGCCAAGCGCCACGGGCACCAGGTGGCCGTGCTGTACCTGGACCTGGACGGCTTCAAGAAACTCAACGACACGCTGGGCCACGAGGCCGGCGACCTGGCCCTGCGCGAAATTGCGCACCGGCTGCAGAGCCTGGTGCGCCAGACCGACACGGTGGCACGCATCGGCGGCGACGAGTTCGTGCTGCTGGCGGCCGACTTCGAGGAACCCGCGCTGCAAGGTGCGCAGACCCTGGCGCGGCGCTGCGTCGAGGCCATCGGCCAGCCCTTGCAGCTGGCGAATGCCGACACGGTGATCGGCGCGTCGGTCGGCATTGCGCTGGGCAGCGGCGGCGAGACGCCGCAGGACCTGCTGGCCGCCGCCGACAAGGCCATGTACCAGGCCAAGCACAGCGGGCGCCGCAGCCATGTCACGCCCAGCCCTGGGCGGGGGTCGCAGTTCGGCGAGCTCGCTGTTCAGAACGTGTAGCGCGCGCTGACCCGCACGCTGCGCGGCTCCATCGGGTGCACGTGGCGGTCGTTCACGCCGCCGTTGCAGCTGCCGCCGGCCACCTCGCCGGCCGTGCACGAGGCGTAGTAGTACTCGATGTCGTTGCCCTTGCGCCCCGCCAGGTTGAACACGTCCAGCCCCAGCGTGAGTTGCCTGTTCACCGCATAGCGCGCGCCGAAGTTCAGCAGCGTGGTGGCGCGCGAGCGCACCGTGTTCAGCGTGTCCAGCGCGCGCGGCCCCATGTAGCGCAGCCGCAGCGAGGCGGTGAGCGGCCCGTCGATGTAGGTGATGCCGGCCGCGAGCACGCGCTCCACGGCGTTGTCGACGTGGTTGCCTTCGCCCTCCGGCGCCGCGCCCTTGAAGCGCGCCCGCGACAGCGCACCGTCTATTTCCAGCCGCCAGGCGCGGTCGAACTTCCAGCGCAGCGTGGCCTCCAGGCCGCGCCGCGTGCTCGCGCGCCCGGGCTCCGTGGTGCCGGCGTCGCCGACGTAGACCAGCTCGGAGTCGAGGTCGAGCTTCCACAGCGCCACGGTGGCCGTGAGGTCTTCGTTCGGCTGAAAGCGCCAGCCGACTTCCGCGCCGCGACCCTTCACCAGCGCGGGCACGCGCTCGGCCGCGTCACCGGTCTTCGGGTCGGCGGTGATGGTGGCGCCGCGCACGTCGTTGCTGTGAAAGCCCACGCCCGCGTTGAAGTAGAACTCGTGCGCCGGCGCGGGTGCGAAGGCCAGGCCGAACTTGGGGCTCACCTGCGAGTCGCGGCCCTTGCCGCTGTTGAGCGGGCCGTACACGGGCTCCTTGCCCTGCACGTCGTAGCGCAGCGCATCGCCGCGCAGGCCCACGTAGGCGCGCCAGCGCTCACTGAAATTCACCAGCTGCTGGCCGTACACCGAGAACAGGTCCTGCGACACCTTGTCGTTGCGCACCGTGTTCAGGCGCTGGCGGGCCTCGGTGTCATACAGGCCCACCTCCGCGATGCGGTCGCCGCGCCACTGCGCGCCGAAGCTCAGCAGGCCGTCGAGCCCCGCGATCTTGTTGGCCATCGAATGCGCGCCTTGCGCGCCGAAGACGCGGCGCCGGTCGGTCTGCTCGAACTGGTCGCCGTTGACCGGGTTGTTCAGAAAGTAGGTGAAGTCGGAGAACAGGTCGAAGCGGTAGTCGATGGCATAGGCGCTGAACTCGGTGTCGCCGCCGGGGCCCTTGTCGAACCACTTGGCCGACAGGCTCAGGCGTTGCGTCTTGCCGCCGTCGCTCGGGTTCAGGCTGCCGAAGCGCGGCAGCGCGCCGCTGTCGATGAGGCGCTCGGGCACCTGGTCGGTCGAGGTCCACTGGCTCTTGTAGGCCATGCCGGTGATGCTGAAGCCGCGCGACTGCGAGCCCTGCGAATAGCGCAGCACCGCGTTGGTCTTCTTGAGGTTCTCGGGCACGTTCCACGGGCCGTTGTTGCCTTCGAGCTCGATGGCGCCCAGCCAGGTCTGGTCTTGCACGGTGCGCGAGCCGGCGGCCAGCAGGCGGCGAAAGTCGTGCGAGCCCACGGTGACTTCGGCAAAGGGCGCCTCCAGCGCGCTGAAGTAGTCGAGCGACGCGCTGCCGGCCAGTGAAAAGTCGCCGCCCTGCGCAAAGTACGGGCCCTTGCGGTAGCGCACGCCCGAGACCAGCTCGGGCATCAGGAAGTTCAGGTCGGCATAGCCCTGCCCGTGGCCGTGCGTGGGCATGTTCACCGGCATGCCGTCGACCGTCACCGCGAAGTCGGTGCCGTGGTCGAGGTTGAAGCCGCGCAGAAAGTACTGGTTGGCCTTGCCGTCGCCCGAGTGCTGCGTGGCCACCACGCCGGGCACGGCCTCCACGATGTCCCCGGGGCGCAGCTTGGGCCGCGACTGGTAGGACTCGCGCTCCACCGCGCCTTCGCTGGCGCTGTCGGCGGTGCCGATGGCGGCATCGCGCGGGCCGACGATCTGGATCTCCGGCAGGTGGTTCTGCTGCGCACAGGCAGCGGCGCTGCCGAACAGCGCGCCGAGCAGCCAGGGCCGCGCGGCCTTGCGGGGTGGGAAGGTCATGGGGCGTGGGTCTCCGGCGGTTGTTGTTGTGCGCTGCGAGGAGGCAGCACAACGGTTACGCGTGGAAACGGGCGGTGGATGTGCGGACCGGAAGTATCGGCTCGAATGTGTCGAGCGTGGTGCTCTTCAGGAACGAGGTCTGTCGCAGCAAACAACCCATGACTCATTGATTCGCGTGCATTTTTTTACGTGGCACGTTGAACGGCAGGGCCAACCATTCGGCTAGCGCTTGTAGGCCTGCCCCAGATAGGCCGGCGCGCTTTGCCGGCCGACGAGGCCTCCCACCGCGAGCAGCGCCATCAGGTAGGGCAGCATGATCAGCAACGCGTTGGGCACCTGGATGCCCCACGCCGGCAACTGGAATTGCAGGGCAGTCGCTCCGCCGAACAGGAGGCAGGCCAGCAACATGCGACCGACTTTCCAGTTGCCGAAGATGACGGCGGCAATGGCCAGGTAGCCGGCGCCGCTCGTCATGCCTTCGGTGAACGTGTGGATGTCGCCGATCGACAGGAAGCAGCCGCCGATGGCCGACAACACGCCGGTGAACAGCACCGCGCCGTAGCGCACCGCCGTCACCGACATGCCGGACTTCTCGACCGCCTTCGGCTCCGAGCCCGCCGAGTGCACCGCGAGCCCGACCGCGGTGGCGCGCAGCGTCCAGGCCACCACGGCGACCAGCGCCAGCGCCAGGTACACCAGCCAGACCTGGCTGAACACGGCATCGCCGAACACCGGTATCTGCGACAGCAGCGGCGGATGCCATTGGTCGAAGCCGGGAACTTCCGTGCGCGAGCGCCCGCCGAAGATCTCGCGATAGGCGAGCGTGGTCGCGCCCAGCACCAGGATGTTGATGCCGATTCCCGTCACCACCTGGTTGGCGCGAAGCGTGATGCTCAGAAAGGCTTGCAGCAGCGCCACGGGCAGCACGGCCACGATGCCGATCAGCAGGCCCAGCATCGGACTGCCGGTGGCGACCGCACCGGTGGCCCCCGCAAAGGCGCCGGTGAGCATCATTCCTTCGACACTCATGTTGAGCACGCCCGCGCGTTCGCTCACGAGTTCGCCCGTGGCACTGAGCACCAGCGGGATCGCGAGGCGCAGGGTGGAGCCCGCGAACACCGCGAGCATTGCGCCGTTGGCCATGTCGCTCATCGCGTGCCTCCCTGGCTGTCCATCCAGCGCGCCGAACCCGCCAGCGCCACGATGATCACGCCCTGGATCACCAGCACCAGCGAACTGGGCACACTGGCGACCATTTCCATGTTGATGCCGCCCGAGCGGATGAAGCCGAACAGCAGCGCACCAGCGATCACGCCCGTGACCGAGCCGCGTGCCAGCAGGCCGACCACGAGTCCGTCGAAGCCGTAACCCGACGAGAAACCGGCCTTGAGGCTGTACTGCTCGCCCTGCAGCATCATCGAGCCGGCGAGCCCGCCCAGCGCACCGGCGGCGAAGAATACGCCGACGATGGACGGCGCGATGGGAATGCCGGCCTTGCGCGCGGCCAGCATGTTGAGCCCCACCGCTCGCAGGCGCAGCCCGAACACCGTACGGTGCAGCAGCACGGCCACCAGCACCGCGAGCAGCAGCGCGATCGGCAGGCCGATGTGCAGCGGCAGGCCCGTGTCACCGGTCAGCAGCGGCAGCTTGGTGGGGTCCGGAATCTCCAGCGATTCGGGCAAGGTGTTCGACGACGTCATGGGCTGGCGCAGCAAGGCCACGCTCTGCACACTGCCGTAGAGCAGCCACACGCCGATGAACGACAGCATCAGGCTGCTGATCACCTCGTTGGTGCCGACCTTCACCTTCAGCACACCGACGATGGCGCCCCACAGCCCGCCCATGGCGCAGGCCGCCAGCATCGGCAGCGCGAAGCCCAGCCCCGCCGGCAGGTCGGCCACGCCTGCGTGCAGGCAGACGGCCGTGGCGGCGATGGCGCCGACGGCGATCTGCCCCTCGCCGCCCACGTTGGTGAGGTTGGCCCGGTTGGCCAGCACGAAGCCCAGGCCCACCAGGGCGAACACCAGGCTGCGGTTGATCGACGCGGCCAGTGCATACGGCGAGCCCCAGGCGCCCTCGGCAAAAGCCGATACGGCGTCGACGATCGGCACGCCGATCACGGCCACCAGCAGCAGCCCGCACAGCAGTGCGCCCGCCACGGCGGCCAGGGACAGAACGACGGCGCGCTGGCTGCGCAACACCGCCGGGAGATTCATCGGGGTCATTGTGTGTGTCCCGCCATCCAGGCGCCGATGCGCTCGCGTTGCGAAGGGTGGGCCTCGCACTGCCCCATGATGCGGCCGCGGTACAGCACGACGATGCGGTCGGCCACCTTCAGCAGTTCATCGAATTCGGAAGAGATCAGCAACACGCCGACGCCGCGCTTGCACGCGCCAACGATGTGGCCGTAGACGGCCTCCACGGCCCCCACGTCCAGCCCGCGTGTCGGCTGTGCGGCCAGCAGGAAACGCAAGCCCTCGGTGGTCAGTTCGCGCGCCATCACCGCCTTTTGCTGGTTGCCGCCCGACAGTCCGCCAAAGGCCACCTCGGGGCTTGCGGCTCGCACGTCGAAGGTCTGCATGAGCTGTTTGGCGTCGCGCCGCAGCGCAGCCCGGTCGAGCAGGCCCCAGCGGCGGTAGCTGTCCAGCCGGTTGAGCAACATGTTCTCGGCCACGCTCATTGCCACGATGCAGCCCGAGGCGTGCCGGTCTTCGGGCACGATGCCCGCGCCGGCGGCGGTCACGGCCTTGGGGCCCTTGCCCGTCAGCTCGGTCCCGTTCACGAAGAAGCGCCCTTCCGTGGCCGAAGTCAGCCCGGAGAGCACGCCGGCCAGTTCGACCTGGCCATTGCCCTCGACGCCGGCCACGCCGACGATCTCTCCGGGCGACACCAGCACCGTGAAGCTGTCGAGCCGTGTCACGCCTTGCGCGTCGCGCACGGTGAGCCCGTCGACCATCAGCGCGGGCGCCGGGACGGGCTCGCCGAGCGGTACATCGGAGTGGCGCGGCGATGCCGGCACGGCGTCGACCGGGTCGGACAAGTCGCGTTGGATCATGGCGCGCACCAGCGCCTGCATCTCCTGCGCCGGGGCGTCCGAACGCGCCACGATGCGGCCCGCGCGCAGCACCGTGGCACGGCGCGCAACCTGTCGGATTTCGGCCAGCTTGTGGGTGACCAGCACCACGCCGCAGCCCTGGTTGGAGACCCGCTGGCAAACCTGCAGCAGCGCCTCGATTTCGTCGGGCAGCAGCACCGCCGTCGGCTCGTCGAGCACCAGCAGCCGTGGTTCGCGCATGAGGCATTTCACGATCTCGACGCGCTGACGTTCACCCACCGACAGGTCGGCGACCCGTGCCTTCGGGTCCAGCGGCAAGCCGTAGCGCTCGCCGAGTTCGCGCAGGCGCGCGGCGCACTCGGCGCGCTTCAGGATGCCGCGCGATTGGCCCAGCAGCAGGTTGTCCACCACGCTCACGTCGGGCACGAGGCTGAAGTGCTGGTGGACCATGGCGATGCCCTGCGCAAGTGCATCGGCAGGACGTGTCGGCCTGTAGGCCGCGCCCGACAACCGCATCGTTCCGGCGTCCGGCGCATGCACACCGAAGATCAGATTGCACAGGGTCGACTTGCCAGCCCCGTTTTCGCCGAGCAGGCAATGCACCTCGCCCGCCTCCAGCGTGAGCGACACCTCGTCGAGCACCTGGTGCGTGCCGAAGCGCTTGCCCAGGCCTGAGAGTTCCAGCAGCGGTGTCACGACGGGCTCAGCCTTCGAGCACCTTGATCTTGCCGCTCTCGATGTCCTTCTTGATCGCGTCGATCTTCGCCTTCATCTCGGGTGTCGCGCCGCAGATCACCATGTCCGAGGCCTTCGGTCCCATGGCCAGGCCAAAGGGCTTGTAGCCGGCCTTCCAGTTGCCGGACTCGGCTTCCTTGATCGCGTATTCGACCTGGTAGCCCACGCCGGTGATGCTGTAGGCCGGGTACAGCGGGTCGGTGCCGCATCGGTCGGTGTAGCTGCCGATGATGTGCGTGTTCTTTTCCTTGGCCGCCTGCTCCATGCCGCGCAGACCCAGGTTGAGGATGTGATAGTGCATGTCGGCACCTTGTGCAATGGCGGCCAGCGTGGCCTCCTTCGACTTGGCGACGTTGTCGAAATCGCCGGTGTAGTTCTCCACGTACTTGATCTTCGGATTGATGTAGGCGGCCCCCTTGCCGAACTCCTTGCCGGCATTGACGATCGACGGGATCTCCATGCCCCCGACGTAGCTCACCACGCCGGTCTTGCTCAGCATGGCGGCGGCAGCGCCGGCCACGAAGGCGATCTCGGCCTGCTTGACGTCGTAGCCCGCCACGTTGGGCACCGGATCTCCCTTGTTGCCGCCGACGATCGAGAACTTCGTCTTGGGGAAGCGCTTGGCCACCTTGGTCACGGCCGCCTGCGTCTGGCCACCGATACCGATCACCAGCTGGTTCTTGGACGCCAGGTTGACCAGCGCCTGCTCCATGTCGGCGTAGTTGATGTTCTCGATCATCTGCACCTTGATCTTGGCGCCGTAGGTCTTCTGCGCGGCGGCCAGCCCGTCGTAGCCCGATTCCATCCAGCCCTTGTCGGACTTGGAGCCCGGAATCAGCACGCCCACCGTGAGCGGATCGGCGGCGTGAGCGACACCGGCCAGCGCGAGCGTGGCGACTGCCGCCGACGCCAGCAAGGTGAAGGAGAAGTGAATTTTCGACATTGGCATTCCTTTCGCTAGGGAGACAGGGTGTAAGTAACTGAACGATTACTAAATGAGCTGGAACGGCGGCAGCGGTCGCAAGAACGATGCCATCGGTACGCCGACGGACGGCCGTGCCGAGCGCGACGCCTCGAAAGGGGCGCCTGCGACGTGCCGGCGTTGCGTTGCGCCAGCCGTCGAGCACCACGTCAGCGCCCACCACAGCACCGTTGCGGTGCTTTTGCATTCACCAACCTGGAGCCAGAAGCGATGTCCAACCCCACCGCAGCCGGGAGTGCCCCTCTGGGCAATTCCCCTCATTACCACTGGCGCGCAACGCGCGAAGAGGTCGACATGGCCATGCCTGCGCCGGCGCCGCGGCCCTTGCGGCTCGGCGCCGAGCCGCAGAACGTGGTGATCGACTTGCGTCGGACGGCGATCGTCGTGATCGACATGCAGAACGACTTCTGCGCGGCCGGCGGCTGGGTCGATCACATTGGAGGCAACTTCGCCGCCGACCGTGCGGCCATTGCGCCGCTGCGAGCCCTGCTGCCGGCTCTGCGCGATGCCGAGGTACCGGTCATCTGGGTCAACTGGGGCAATCGCCCCGATCTGGCGAACATGCCGCCCAACCAGATCCACCTGTACAAGAACAGCGGCACCGGCACCGGCCTGGGCGATCCGCTGCCCGACGGGCGAGGCAACGTCCTCGAGAAGGACTCGTGGGCCGCCGCCGTCGTCGACGAACTGGCGCCGCAGGCAGGCGACATCTGCGTCGACAAGCACCGCATCAGCGGTTTCTGGGACACGCCGCTCGACAGCATCCTGCGCAACCTCGGCGTCAAGACGCTGCTGTTCGCGGGCTGCAACACCGACCAATGCGTGCTGCATTCGCTGACCGATGCCAACTTCCTGGGATATGGCTGCGTCATGCTGGAGGACTGTTGTGCCACCTCGTCGCCCGACTTCTGCACGCAGGCGACCGTATGGAATGTCAAGAAGTGCTTCGGCTTCGTGAGCGATTCCACGCGGCTGCTGGCGGCGCTCCAGCAGCCTTCGGCATGATGGCCCTCGACAAGACCGACCACCAAGCGATGGCTGCACGCCCCAAACCCCATCCCGAATCCGAATCCGCCGCTGCAAGGCAGATCGTTCCGCGTGATCCGGCACGCACGCGCGCGCGCATCCTGAAGGCCGCCGTCGCGGAGTTCTCCGCCAAGGGGTACAGCGGCGCACGCACGGTGCAGATCGCCAGCCGAGCCAAGTCGAACATCCGGATGCTCTATCACTACTTCGGCGGCAAGGACGCGCTCTACGTCTGCGTGCTCGAGGAGGTGCTGTCGCGCTTGCGCGCGGCGGAGTTGCAGCTCGACTTCGGCACCGTGGAGCCCGAGGACGGCATCCTGCAGATGTTCGACTTCATCGACAGGCACTTCGGCGCGCGGCCCGAGTTGCGGCGTCTGCTTGCCTTCGAGAACATGAACCAGGCCCGCCACCTCAAGCGCTCGGAGCTGATTCGCCGGAGCGCGTCGCCGGTGCTCGAACTGATCGGCGGCCTGCTGCAACGTGGCGCCGCAGCCGGCCTGTTCCGCCCGGACGTCGACGCCTTGCATCTGTACGTGGCGATGGTGAGCTTGGCGTACTACAGCCGGGCGCACGGACCGACGCTGTCGCGCATCTTCGACACCGACCTGCTGGCCGATGACTGGCAGGCCGCGCACCGCGCCCAGTCGCACCACATGCTGATGGGTTTTCTGGCGCCCGCGCCGGTGGCCGTCGCGGGCGCGGCACGTCCACCCGCCACCCGCGCCCGCAAGGGGAACAAGGCATGAGCGCAGCATCCATGGCCGACGCCGTGAAGAGCGGGCGCAGCAGCGCGATGGCGATGGTCGACGACACCTTCCGCCGCATCGCCGCGCTCGATGCGGGCCTGCACGCTTTCTGCACCCTCGACGAAGCCGGCGCGCGCGCGACAGCCGAGCGCATCGACCGGCGCCTGAGCCGTCAGGAGCCGGTCGGTGCGCTGGCCGGCGTGCCGGTGGCGGTGAAAGACCTGATCTGCACGAAGGGCCTGCGCACCACCTTCGGGTCGCGCCTGTATGCCGCGCACGTGCCGCAAGAGGACGACGTCGTGGTCGAGCGGCTTCGGCAGGCCGACGCCATCGTCATCGGCAAGACGAACACGTCCGAATTCGGCTACGGCGCGTTCGGCCACAACGCGCTGTTCCCAACCACCCGCAATCCGTGGAACCGCAAGCTCACGCCGGGCGGCTCCAGCGCCGGCTCGGCCGCGGCGGTGGCGGCCGGCCTGGTGCCGCTGGGCATCGGGAGCGACGGCGGCGGCTCGGTGCGGGTACCGGCGTCACTGTGCGGCATCTTCGGCATCAAGCCGTCGATGGGCCGCGTGCCCGCCTACCCCGGCTGCCGCGACGAGCGCTACCCCGGCATCTCGAGCTGGGAATCGCTCGAACACATCGGCCCCCTGACGCGCACGGTGGCCGACGCCGCACTGGCCCTGTCCGTGATGGCCGGCCCGACGCCGAAGGACAGGTTCTCGCTGCCCGACGACATACCGCAATGGGTGCTGCGCCCGGCAGAGACGCTGCGGCACATCCGAATCGCCTTCAGCCCGGACCTCGGCTTTGCGACGGTCGATGCCGAAGTGCGCGCCATGACCGAAGCCGCGGTCCTGCGGCTGGTGCGGATGCTCGGCTGCACCGTCGACATCGCGCACCCGGAGGTCGGCAACTACGCCGCTGCCTTCGAGACCCTCGTGGCGATGGACACGGACCGTCAGGGCCTGCGACGCATGGCCGACGAGCAGGGGGTCGAACTCGATGGCTGGCTCGCCAGCCTGCTGACACGCGACTGGAGCGCCGATGCGTTCACGCACGCCTTGCTGGAACGCAAGCGCATCGTGAACACCACGTGGCGCTTCATGGCGAACCATGACTTCCTGATCACGCCGACGGCCGCCTGTGCGGCGTTCGAGCTGGACATTCCCGGGCCCGCAACCATCGATGGGCAGGCCGTCGAGGCCGACGAAACGGGCAGTGCCTGGATCGCGTTCTCCGCCCTCGCCAACCTCACCGGCGCGCCCGCAGCCTCGGTGCCCGTCGGCCTGACCGCGGATGGCCGCCCGGTAGGGCTGCAGATCATGGGCCGGCACCTGGATGATCTTGGCGTGCTGGCCTTGTCGGCGGCTGTGGAGACGCTTTTTCCGCCTTCATGGCCTCCGCTGGCAGTTCTCGATTGACGCAGATAGGCCGGTCGATGGTCAGCGTCGGCACCTGACAGATCCTGGGCTTCGGTGCCTTGTGGACCCGCCCGATTTTTGGCACGTGCCTTGCTAGATACTCGAAAACCCGACTGTCGATTGTCGGACAATCGTTTAGAAACGGCATTCCTTCTTTCGAGGTCTCAGCATGAGCGATCCGATCATCCGCATCACCGGCTTGAACAAGCGCTTCGGTGACAACCATGTCCTGCGCGGCATCGACCTCGACGTGCAGAAAGGCGACAAGATCGCGATCCTCGGCGCCAGCGGCTCGGGCAAGAGCACGCTGCTGCGCTGCCTGAACTTCATGGAGATGCCCAGCGCCGGGCGCATCGAACTGGACGGACGCACCATCGGCAAGCCCGCGCGCGCTTCCGGTGCAAGCACTGGCACCGGCACCGCAGCGGTCGAACTGCAGATGACCTACGGCGCCACCGAGCTCTCCGAAGTTCGCAAGCGCGTGGGCATGGTGTTCCAGCAGTTCAACCTGTTTCCGCACATGAGCGTGCTTGGCAACGTGATGGAAGGCCTGGTGACGGTGCTGCGGGTCTCGGCGCCAGAGGCCCGTGCACGCGCGATGGCGCAGCTCGACAAGGTCGGCATGGCGCACAAGGCCGACGCCTACCCCGGCCGGCTCTCCGGCGGGCAGCAGCAACGCGTGGCCATTGCGCGCGCGCTGGCCATGGACCCCGAAGTGCTGCTGTTCGACGAACCCACCTCCTCGCTGGACCCTGAACTGGTGGGCGAGGTACTGAGCGTGATTCGCGACCTTGCCGAGGAAGGGCGAACCATGTTGCTGGTCACCCACGAGCTCGGCTTTGCCTACCACTACGCCAACCGGGTGCTGTTTCTGGCCGACGGCCAGTTCTACGAAACCGGCACGCCCGACGAAGTGCTGAAGCACCCGCAGCGCGAGCGCACACAGCGCTTTCTGGAGCGCTACACGGCCTTCAATTTCTGAGCCACCGCCCTCCCCCCATTCATCGAACCTCCCCATGCAAACATCGCCTCAAGCCTCGAAGACCAGCTCCCAGTCGTACCTGCCCGACGACCGCAACGCCCAGGTGCAGGTGTACGTCAACGGTGAATTCTTTCCCCGCGCCGAAGCGCGCATCTCGGTGTTCGACGCCGGCTATGTGTGCGGCGACGGCGTGTGGGAGGGCGTGCGCCTGGTGCGCGGGCGCATCGTCTCGTTCGACGCGCACATCGATCGCCTGCTGGAAGGCGCGCGCACCATCCAGATGGACATCGGCCTGTCCAGGGACGAGATCAAGGCGGTGATCACCTCCACCTTCGAACAGAACGGCATGACCGACGGCGCCCACGCCCGGTTGATGGTGACGCGCGGCATCAAGAAAACCCCCAACCAAGACCCGCGCTTCGTCATCGGGGGACCGACCATCGTCTGCGTGGCGGAACACAAGGTGGTGGCGGCCGATGCCAAGCAGCGCGGCCTGAACCTCTTCACCTCCACGGTGCGTTGCAGCACACCGGACGTGTTCGATCTGCGGCTGAACTCGCACAGCCGGCTCAACTTCATTCAGGCGCTCATCCAGGCCATCAACGCCGGCGCGGACGAGGCCATCATGCTCGACCCCATGGGCTTCGTGTCGAGCTGCAACTCGACCAACTTCTTCATCGTGCGCAACGGCGCGCTGTGGACGTCGTCGGGCCGCTACTGCTTCAACGGCATCACGCGCGCCACCGTGCTGCGGCTGGCGCGCGAGGCCGGCATGCCGGTGTTCGAAGGCGACTTCACGCTGGCCGACATGTACAACGCCGAAGAGGCTTTCGTGACCGGCACGCTCGGTGGCATCACGCCCGTGGCGCGGATCGATGGACGCGCGATAGGTGCGGGGCAAGGCGCCGGTGCCGGCGTGCTCACCGCGCGGCTGGACGCGCTCTACCGCCAGTACATAGGCCAGACCGAGTGATCAGCCGATCAGCTTTCTGCCTGTTTTTCGCTTTGCATTCATCCCTCAAGGAACCGAAATGAACCTCTCCTTCCAACGCCCGGGCATGCGCACGCTCTTCGCCTTCGCGCTGTCCCTGCTTCTGTCTTTCGCAGCCGCCACCAGCTGGGCCCAGAGCGGCACGCTGCAAAAAATCAAGCAGTCCGGCGAACTCAAGATCGGCGTGGCGCAGGGCGACCCCTGGTACTACCGCGACCCGGCCACCGGCACCTGGAGCGGCCTGGGCTTCATGGTGGGCCAGGTCATCGCGAAGGACCTGGGCGTGAAGCTGGTGCCGGTGGAAACCACCTACGGCAACAGCGTGGCCGCGCTGCAGGCCGGCCAGATCGATGTGATGTTCGTGCTCGACGCCACCGACGAGCGCAAGAAGGCCATCGACTTTCCGACCAAGCCGCTGCTCTGGTACGCCCAGGGCGTGCTCACCAAGGACAGCCTCGTCGCCAAGAACTGGAGCGACCTGGACAAGCCGGAAATCAAGCTGGGCGTGGCACTGGGCACCGCCACGGACCGTGACCTGACCAAGCGTATTCCGCAAGCCAAGCTGGAGCGCTTCACGAACACCGACGAAACCATTGCCGCCTTCATGTCGGGCCGCGTCGACGGCATCGCGTTCTATCACCCGGCATTGGTCATCGCGTATTCCAAGATCCACAAGGGCAAGGTACAGATTCCCCAGCCCGTGGTGGCGCTGCCCACCAGCGCAGGCATTCGCCGCGAAGCGGACACGGCGTTCCGCGACTTTCTGGACGGTGAGTTTTCCAAGCTCTATACGTCGGGCCAGACCCAGGCCCTGTACGCGCAGTACCTGAAGACCAAGGGGCTGGACGCGGCCACCCTGCCCGGCGTGACCAAGGAAGCGCTGGAAAAGTAAGCGCTTGAAAAACAAGCGCTGCAACGCAGGAGCTTCGACATGAACTACGAGTGGGACTTCGGCGCCGTCTGGGCGTACCGCCAGATGCTGCTGACCGGCGCCTTCGGCACCTTGAAGATTGCGGCGGTGGCCATCGTGATGGGCGTGGCCATTGGCGCGGTGCTGGCGGTCATGCGGCTGTCGGGGCGCCGCTGGCTCGCGCTTCCCGCGCTGTGGTTCACGGAGTTCTATCGCAACACGCCACCACTGATTCACTTCTTCTGGGCCTTCTACGGCCTGCCGGTGCTCGTCGGCGTGAGCCTGGACCCATATGTGGCGGCCATCATTGCGCTGTCCACACAGTCGGGCGCCTTCTACGCGGAGGTGATTCGCGGTGGCGTGGTGTCGGTCGAGCGCGGCCAGTGGGAGGCAGCGCGCGCCATCGGCATGCAGGCCTCGCAGGTGGTGCGCCGCGTGATCCTTCCGCAGGCGGCGCAGCGCATGCTGCCGCCGTTTCTGGAGCGCTCGTTCGAGCTCATCAAGACCACGGCGCTGGCCTCCACGCTGGCCTATTCCGACCTGATGTACCAGGCGATGCAGATCAACTCCATCACCTTCCGGCCGCTGGAGGTCTACACCTTCGTGGCGGCCATCTTCTTCGTGTCGCTGCTGTCGCTGAGCTTGCTTGCGCACCTGCTCGAGCGGCGCCTGTCGCGCTTTGCACTCCTTCCCGCGGGCTGATCGATCATGGACTTCACATGGGACTTTTCATCGGTGCTGCAGAACTATCCGGTACTGCTGAAGGGGCTGGGCATGACCGCCTTGCTCTGGGCGCTGGCCTTTCCGGCATCGATGCTGATCGGCTTCGTGCTGTCGCTGGGTGCGCGGTCCAATTCGCGCACGGTGCGCGCGCTGTCACGGGTGTACGTGGAGGTGTTCAGAAACACGCCCGTGATCATTCAACTGATCTGGTTCTTCTATGCCTTTCCCATCCTCACCGGCTACCAGCTCAGCCCCATTGCGGCGGCGCTGTGCGGGCTGGTGCTCAATGCCTCTGCCTACTGCTCTGAAATCTTCCGCGGCGGCATGGCCTCCATTGCCAACGGTCAGTGGGAAGGCGCGCGCGCCATCGGCATGAGCCACGCGCAGGCGCTGCGGCGCATCATCGTTCCGCAGGTGCTGGCGCGCATGCTGCCCGCGTTCACCAACCGGGGCATCGAGCTGGCCAAGAACACGTCCATTGCATCGGTCATTGCGGTGCACGAGCTCATGTACCAGGGCCGCGCGCTCAGCTCGGCCTACTACCATCCGCTGGAGACCTTGAGCACGGTCGCTGTGATCTACTTCGTGCTGATCTATCCAGGTGCGTTCTGGGCCTCTCGGTTCGAAAAACGTTGGGCGTTGCGCACCTGAGCGGCACCCTCGCGCAGCACCCCCCACCAACGATCTCTCCCCCCGCTTCACCGACCCCATCGACGCCATGTCCACCCTCCCCACATTCAGCCCTGTTCCCTCGGTCACGCGGCGAGACCACGTGGCGGCGGCGCTGAAAAAATCCATCCTGGCGGGGCAGATCGCGCCCGGCACGCAGCTGGTCGAAAGCGGCCTGGCCACGCAGTTCGGCGTGAGCCGCGGCCTGCTGCGCGAAGCGATTCGCGAGCTGATCGAATCCGGCCTGGTGGTCAACCGCCCGTATGCGGGCACCTTCGTGACGGACATCAACGAGCAGGTGCTGCGCGACGTGTACGAGGTGCGGCGCATTCTGGAGCGGCAGGCCTACACCAGCCTCTGGCCGCACCGCGACCGCGCCTTCCGCACCGAGCTGCAGGCGCGCTTCGACCTGATGATGGCAGCCGTCGACAGCGGCGACCTCAGCGAAGAAATTCGCGCCGAGGCGCACTTCCACGGCCTGGTCTACGAGCGTTGCGGCAACCACCTGATGCCCGCGCTGTGGCTGCAGATGACGCAGAAGATCCAGCTCGGCTTTGCCATCTGCCAGATCTCGCACGCGCCCAAGGTCGACTTCGAGGACAACCACCGGCGCTTTCTGGAGGTGAGCCTGGGCGACGACCTCGGCGAGATGCTGACGGAGCTGGACGTGCACCTGGGCCGCGGCCTGGCCACCATCGAGTTCATGTCGCGCGCAGTCGGCGTGCCCGCGGGATAAGCGAATCGGCGGCCGGGCCGCGTGGCGTCCCGAACGGCTCAGCCCGCCACGTCCATGCGCGGCAACCGCAGCTGCGTCTTGAGCGTCTCGAACACCTGGCGCGTGACCGGGTTGACCACATGGCTGCGCACATACAGGTGGTAGGCCAGGTCGGGAAGGCGCGGCATGCCGTCGCCCGCACCCAGCACGCGCAGGCCCGCGTCGAGCTGCTCCACGCCGCGCGCCGTCACGCCGAGCCCCGCGCGCAGCGCGGCCTTGATGCCGATCAGGCTGGACGAGGTGTAGCGCGGCGTCCATGCCACGAGCGCCGCGTCCAGCGCCTCGTGCGCAAGGCGGCGGAAGATGCTGGGCCCGTCGGCCATGATGAGCGGCACCGGCTTGGCCGGGTCGTGCACATAGCCCGCCGCGCACAGCCACACGGTGGGCGAGTTGCGCAGCACCACGCCCTCGAATTGCGACTGCGCGTCGGCCCGGTTGGAGATGATCATGTCGACCTCGCCGCTCTTGAGCGAGGTCATCAGGTAGGGGCTGCGGCCGATGTGAATGTCCAGCTGCAGCAGCGGCGAGGTGCGCGCCACCTCGGTCAGCAGCAGCGGCAGCATGGTCTCGGCCACATCGTGCGGCGCGCCGATGCGCAGGTTGCCTTCGAGCTGCCCCTGGCGCAGGCTGCGCAGCGCCTCGTCGTTCAGCGCGAGCAGGTGGTGCGCGTAGGTGAGCAGGCGTTCGCCGTGCTCCGTCAGCCGCTTCTGGCGGCCCTGCTTGGCAAACAGCGGGTGGCCGATCTGCTCCTCCAGCCGCTGCATCTGCTGCGTGATGGCCGACTGCGTGCGCTCCAGGTGAACGCCCGCCGCCGCAAAGCTGTGGTGGCTGACAACGGCGGCAAAGGAGCGCAGCAATTCAAGATCGAGGGTGGCCATACATTAATTTTATTGATGTGTTTCTTGCGCTGCTTGGATTGTTGCGTCATGCCGCCGTCACTACAGTGAACGCATACCGAGCAGACAACCCCACTGGAGAACACGCATGAGCACCCCATCCGAGCCACGCCAGCAGGCCGTGACCGCCTCCATCGACGCGATGAAGAAAGCCATCGGCGGCGCTGAAGCCACCCGCGAGACGCTCGGCGTGGTGCTCGGCGCACTGCAGGACCTGGCCGCGCACACCGACTACTGGGGCGCCGCCGACTTTCCGGCGCCGGAGGCGGGCGAGCACCAGGCGCGCTACCTCATCGCCGAAGACGCCGACCAGAGCTATGCGCTCTACCTGAACGTGATGCGCCCGGGCAAGAAGATCGTGCCGCACAACCACACCACCTGGGCCTGCATTGCCGCCGTGGAAGGCACCGAGCACAACCGCGTGTACGCACGCACCGACGACGGCACCGTGCCGGGCGTGGGCCAGTTGAAGGAAACGGCACTGGTCGTCGTGGCACCCGGCAAGGGCATTGCGCTGATGCCCGAGGACATCCACTCGGTCGAGATCCAGGGCGAGCAGGTCATTCGCCATCTGCACATGTACGGCCGCGCGCTCGAAACGCTGAACCAGCGCACCGCCTACGACATGGCCGCGGGCACGTACCAGACGATGGGCATCGGCGTGCAGACGCGGCGCTGAGCGCCTCCCCCTCTTTTTCTTTTCCATCTTTCCGGATGCGGACCGCACGGCGGCCTCGCAGGGGCGCGTTCGCGTGGCCGCATCCGACCCCACCGATCCGCTTGCACATGACGACCTCCACCATCGACCCGAAGACCCTGAAGACCTGGCTGCACGACGGCGCGGAGATCGCGTTGCTCGACGTGCGCGAGCACGGCCAGTACGGCGAGGCGCATCTGTTCTACGGCATCCCCCTGCCCTTCAGCCGGCTCGAGCTCGATGCCCCGCGCCTGGTGCCGCGCCGTGGTGTGCGCGTGGTGGTCTACGACGACGGCGACAGCCACGTGGCGCAGCGCGCCGCCGCGCAACTGGCGGCGCTGGGCTACACCGATGTGCATGTGCTGCAAGGCGGCGCTCCTGCATGGAAGGCCGCGGGCTACGTGCTCTTTGCGGGCGTCAACCTGCCATCGAAGACCTTCGGCGAACTGGCCGAGGAGGTCTATCACACGCCGCGTGTCAGCGCCGACCAGCTGGCCGAAATGCTGGCGCGCGACGACAAGGTGGTGGTGCTCGACGGGCGCCCCGTGAGCGAGTTCCACAAGATGAACATTCCAAGCGCCACCTGCTGCCCCAACGGCGAACTGGCCTACCGGGTGCGCCGGCTGGTGCCCGACACCACGACGCCCATCGTCATCAACTGCGCGGGGCGCACGCGCAGCATCATCGGCGCGCAGACGCTCATCAACCTCGGCCTGCCCAACCCGGTGTATGCGCTGGAGAACGGCACGCAGGGCTGGTACCTGAACGACCATGTGCTGGAGCACGGCGGCACGCGCCGCTACACGGACGACAGCGGCAACACCGACCTGCGCCCCGCCGCCAAGGCACTGGCCGCGCGTTTCGATGTGCCGGTGGTAAGCGCGCAGACGGTGCAGCAGTGGGCCACCGACGCGGGCCGCACCCTGTTCCTGTGCGACGTGCGCACGCCGGAAGAATTTGCGGCCGGCAGCCTGCCGGGTGCGCAGCACACGCCGGGTGGTCAGTTGATGCAGGCCGGTGACCAGTACGTGGGCGTGCGCGGTGCGCGGCTGGTGCTTGTCGACGACGACGGCGTGCGCGCACCGACCATCGCGAGCTGGCTGCGGCAGATGGGGCATGACGCGAGCGTGCTCGAAGGCGGGCTGGCGAGCGGACTGTCTCTGGCACCTTCAACGACACCGGCCGCGACGTCGCTGCGCACCATCGATGCGCAAACATTGGCTGCACGCATCGAGAAGAACGACGTCGCAGTGATCGACCTGCGTGGCAGCATGCAATTTCGTGCGGGCCACATTCCACGGGCACGCTGGTCGATTCGCCCGCGTCTGGCCGCTGATGTGAAGAGCGAGACGCGCCAGCTGGTGCTGGTGGCCGACGAGCCCGCGCTCGCGGCATGGACGGCGGCCTCCGAACTCGCCGGCATGTCCGCACCGCTGTTGCTCGAAGGCGGCATGACCGCGTGGCGCGCGGCCGGTCTGCCGCTGGAAGCAACGCCCGATGTGCCTGCGGACAGCGACTGCATCGACTACCTCTTCTTCGTGCACGACCGCCACGACGGCAACAAGGAGGCGGCGCGCCGTTACCTCGCCTGGGAGACAGGCTTGGTCGCGCAGCTCGACGCCCAAGAGAAGGCAGCGTTCCGACTGCCTGCGCCTTTGGTCGCGGCGCACGCATGACGCACTGTTTTGTTCGGGGCGGTTGTTTTGTGCGCCGTTGTTCGGGGCGCGTGCAAAGGCCGCCGGGTACTCCCCTCCGCGAATGTCCCCCGGCCTGCGGCCTCCTCCTTTATTTCGCTGCGGGGAGCACCCGACGCCCTTTGCCCGTGGACACGCTGCCGGTGATCGCGCGATCAACGACTGCTCTGAAAACGCTCACGCCGATGGTGGGCTTCTTTTCGCGAAATAAAGGAGGAGGCCGAAGGCCGGGGGACATTCGAGAAAAGAAGCACACCGTCGGCGTGAGCGTCGCCCTGAACGTCGGCGCAAGAACCGCCCTGAAGCTCGGCGCCCTGAACAACAACCCATAGCAAAACACACCGTCTTCCCGCTAGTCCTTGTCAGTTCCTACTTCAGGAGTTCCGTCATGTCGCCTGTCATTCGCGTCCCGTACCTTGCCCGCCTCGCCGTCGCTGCCCTGTGGCTCACGGCACTGGTCGTTCAGCCCGCCACCGCCGAACCGCTCGCACCGCGAAACGGCTATCCCTCGCAAACGGTGAAGTTCATCTCGCCGTTTCCACCGGGCGGCGGCAACGACGCCACTGCGCGACTCGTCACCTCGCGCCTGTCGGAAATCATCGGACAGGCCGCGGTGGTCGACAACCGCGGCGGCGCGGGCGGCAACATCGGCGCCAAGGCCGTGGCCGACGCCAAACCCGACGGCTACACCCTGCTCACCTCGCAGGTGTCGATCATGGCGGTCAACCCCACCTTGTATGCGTCGGCGGGCTTCGACCCGGTCAAGAACTTTGTTCCCATCACGCAGATCAACGCCGCCCCGCTCGCGCTGGTGGTCGATGCCAACTCGGCGCTCAAGAGCTTTGCCGACCTGGCAGCCAAAGCCAAGGCAACGCCCGGCAAGGTGACCTATGCCACGCCGGGCAACGGCACGCTGTCTCACCTGGTGGGCGTGGTGCTGGGCAAGGACAACGGCATCGAAATGACCCACGTGCCCTACAAGGGCGCCGGCCCCGCGCTGACCGACCTGCTCGGCGGGCAGGTCGACGTGCTGGTGACGTCCACCGCGTCGGTGGCCGGCCTGGTGCAGAACGGCAAGCTGCGCGTGCTCGCCGTGACCAGCCCGCGCCGCATCGGCGTGTTCGCCAAGGTGCCCACGCTCGAAGAACTGGGCTATGCCGGCGCGCGCTTCGAAGACTGGTACGGCTTCTTCGCGCCGGCCGGCACGCCGCCCGAACGCGTGGCCTACCTGAACGAAGCCATCGTGCGCACGCTGCGCCTGCCGGAGGTGACCAAGCTGGTGAACGACGGCGGCAGCGAAGTGGTGGGCAATTCGTCGGAAGCCTTTGCCGCGCAGATGCGCCAGGACATCGAGCGCTGGTCGCGCATCGTCAAACTCTCCGGCGCCCGCGCGGATTGACGCAACATAGCGGCCTGACATTTCCGAGCCTCATCACCATGTCTGACTCGCACTCCGCGCCCCCCGCCGACCTGGCCCCCGACACCCGGCTCACGCGCATCGGCAAGGCGCCTTCCTATGCCGGCGGCTCGCCCGTCAACACGCCGCTGGTGCGCGCCAGCACCGTGCTGTTCGACAGCGTGGGCGCCATGCGCGACGCCCGCGCGCGGCGCGACGACGAGCGCGTGTTCAGCTACGGCGCGCGCGGCACGCCGACCACCTTCGCGCTCGAAGACGCGGTGAGCGAACTCGAAGGCGCGCACCGCACGCGGCTGTTCCCCACCGGGCTGGCGGCCATCGGCATGGTGCTGCTGTCGTACCTGAAGCCGGGCGACCATGTGCTGATGTCTGACAGCGTGTACGAGCCCACACGCAACCTGGTGCATTCGTTCCTGGAGCCGTACGGCATTCGCAGCAGCTTCTTCGCGGCGGACGGCAGCGGCATCGAGCACCTGTTCGAGCCCACGACGCGGCTGGTGTACGCGGAGTGCCCCGGCTCGCTGGTGTACGAGATGTGCGACCTGCCGAAGCTGGCCGAACTGACGCATGCGCGCGGCGCGCTGCTGGCGGCCGACAACACCTGGGGGTCGGGCCTGCAGTACCGGCCACTGGCGCTGGGCGCGGACATCTCGACGATGGCCGCCACCAAGTACCTGTCGGGCCACTCGGACGTGATGATGGGCACCGTCGCCACCACCGAGGCCGCCTGGCGCCCGCTGAACGAACGCTGCGACGCCTTCGGCATGACGGTGAGCCCCGACGACGCATGGCTGGTGCTGCGCGGCATCCGCACGCTGTCGGCGCGGCTGCAGATGCACGAGCGGCACGCGCTGGAAGTGGCGCATTGGCTCGAAGCGCGGCCCGAGGTGGCCACGGTGTTCTGCCCGGCGCTGCCGCGGCACCCGGGGCACGAGATATGGAAACGCGATTGCAAGGGCACCAACGGGCTGCTGTCGATCGAGCTGCAGCCGGACACGAGCAGCGCGGCGGTCGAGCGCTTCGTGGATGCGCTCACGCTGTTCGGGCGCGGCTCTTCATGGGGCGGTTATGAAAGCCTGGTGGCGTGGACCAACATGCGCGCCGCGCGCAGCGTGACCGATTGGAGCGGGCGCGGTGCGGTGGTGCGGTTGCATGTCGGGCTGGAGGCGCCCGCGGACCTGGTGGCGGACCTGGCGCGCGGGTTTGCAGCCATGGAAACGATGTCGCCTGCCGGCTGAGTGCCGGCAAGCCGCTGCGCATCCGCGGGGCTTGGGCGCCAAGCGCCCTTGTGCGTTTTCGGGCGGCTTACCACCGCACCTTCACACCCAGACTCCCCTGCACGCCGCCCTTGGTGCGCGTGTCGCCACCCGACGCCCACAGCTTGCCCAGTTCCGCATACAGGCTGGTGCTTTCCGTGAGCTTCAGCGTGGCGCCGCCCGCGAGCTCGGTGCTGGTGCCGCCGGTGCGCGTGGCGATGTCGGTGTAGCCCGCCGGCCCGACGAAGCGGGTGATGTCCGTGCCGCTGCCGCTGCGGTACACGTTGAAGCGCACATAGGGCTGCAGCAGGCCGGCGCTGGTCGCCATCTCGCCCTTCACCCGCACACCGGCGCGCACCAGCCAGCCGTTGTGGGGGTCCTGCTGCACGATGGCGCCGCTGATGCCGGCGTCGTCCAGGCTCACGCGCTGGTGCACCAGCTGCAGCTGCGGCTCGATGCGCCAGTTCTCTGCAATGGGAAACGACTGCCCCACTTCAACTGACGCCAACAGGCTGCTGCCCTTGCCACCGCTGCCGAAGCTCAATGCGGGCGACACGGTGTAGCGGTGGCGCCCGCCCTGCAGCACGCTGTCGACGTACAGGCCGCTGTCGTTCTTCCAGGTGGCATAGGCGCCGAGGTACTGGTTGCGCAGGTCGTTGGAGCCCACGGCGTAGTTCTGAAGGCCACTGGCGAAGCCGGTGACGCTCATGTCGCCATCGAGCTGGCCCACGTACACGCCCACGCGCCAGTGAGGGTCGGCCCACAGGTCGGTGCCGGCCTGAAAGCCGGTCAGGCGGCCCTGGCTGGTGGGGCTGACGGTGCCCGCCTGGCCGATGGTGCGATCGGTGCTGATGATGCGGCCCCACGCCTGGCGGTAGCCCTGCTCGGGCGTGGTGGTGTTGGCACCGTTCGGGCCATCGTCGCCCACGCGCTGGTGCAGGTTGCCCAGCATCGACAGGTTGGCCTGGCGCAGCTGCTCGGGCAGCGCGGCGTACAGCGGTACTTCGGTGCGGTAGGTGGGCACGACGATGCCGCCGCCGGTGCCCGTGCCGGTTCCGCCGCCGGTGCCGGTGCCGGTGCCGGTCCCACCGGTGGCCGGTGCGGTAGTGGAGCGCAGGTACCAGTTCTCGCCCGCGCCGCTCGCGTCGGCCGCATACAGGCGGTACTGGTAGGCGCCCGCGTCCACATGGCCGCCCGCGAGGCTGAAGGCGCTCTTGGTGGTCTGCGCGGTGGTGGTGGCGCCGTTGACGGCGCTGATGACCTCGATGCCATTGCCAGCGGTGAGCGCGCCCAGGCCGCCCAGGTTGGTGATCTGCACGCTCGTGCTGCCGCTGGCAACGGCGGTACTGCCGCTCAGAATGAGCCGGTCGCTCGCGCTGGCGCTGCCGCCCAGCGCGGTGCCCAGGCGCAGCGTGCCGCCGTTGCCCACCCACGGGCCGGTCACGGTGAGCGTGGTGCCCGGCGCGGTGCCTACCAGCGACACGGTGCCGCTGTTGGCCACGGAGGCCAACGTCTGGCTGTTGCCCGCCAGGTCGAGCGTGGCGCCGCTGGCCACGTTGAATGCGCTGGCGCTGCTGAAGGTGTTGACCGCGCCGGCACGCAAGGTGCCGGCCGCCACGTTGGTGGCACCGGTGTTGGTGTTGGCGCCGCTCAGCGTCAGCACGCCCGTTCCGTTTTTCACAAGATTGCCGACACCGGAAATGGGGCCGGTCATGGCCAGGCTGTTGCCCTGGGTGTCGATGGTGCCGGTGCCGCCCAGCAGCAAGGCATTGCTCGCGCTCAGCCCGTTGGCGCCGGCGATCACGCTGGCGGTGGCGCCGGTGTCGATGGCAATGGCGCCCGTCAGGGCCGAGCCGGTGTTCAGCGTGAGGCTGTTGGTGCCGCCGGTGAACTCCACCGCCGACGCCCGCGTGACGCCGTCGCCGCCCAGCCCGCCGCTGATGCTGCCGCTGTTGGTGACGGCCAGGTTGGCGCCCGCCAGGCCCACCCCGCCCACGCCGTTGGCGCCGTTGGGCCGCCCGTTGTTGTTGACGCCCCCCGCACCGCCGGCTCCGCCCGCGATGGTGCCGGTGTTGGCAAGCGTGGCGCCCGCGCCGGTCGACGACAGGCCGATGCCGCCGTCGCCGCCCGCCCCCGGCGAGCCCGTGCCCGTGGCGCCGCCGCCGCCGGCCCCGCCCGCGCCGCCCGCACCGCCGGTGATGACGCCGGTGTTGGTCATGGTCACCGCGCTGCCCGCCAGCGTGACGCCGATGCCGCCCGCGCCGCCGCCGCCGCCCGAGGCGTTGAGCTGGCTCGGCAGCAGGTTGGCCCCGCCCGCGCCGCCCGCGCCCGCGGTGATGGTGCCGGTGTTGGCGAAGGTGATGCCGGCCGTGGTGGCGTTCAGGTAGAACCCGCCGCCGCCGCTGCCCCCGCCACCGCCTTGAGAGAACGCATCGCCACCCTTGCCGCCCACGCCGCCCGTCGAACTGCCGGTGGCCGTGTAGCTGCCGAGCGGGCCGTTCAGGATCGAGCCGTAACCGCCCGCGCCGCCGCCGCCCGCCGCCCAGTAGCCGTCGCCGCCCGCACCGCCCGCGCCACCGGTGTAGCTGCTGGAAGACGCGCCGACGTTGTTGGCGATCGACGCACCCTGAAAGCCGCCGCCCCCGCCGCCGCCGTAGCCGTTGCCGTTGGCCGCGTCGCCGGTCTGCGCCTGGCCCGCGCCGCCGTCCGCACCCTGGAACACGCCCGGGCTCACGAGGTTGCTGCTGGCCCCCGCCGCGCCGCCCGTGCCGGGTGTGGCGCCCACGAAGGTGCCGATGTTCGCGTTGGTCCCCGCGGTCACGCCGGCCGGCGTCGACGCGCCGCCGTTGCCGCCGCTCGCGCCGAAGTTGGTGTCGTTGAGCGCCCCGCTGCCGCCAGTGCCATCGCTGCCGCCGGCGCCACCGTTCAGCGTGGTGTCCCCCACGGGCTGCCCGCCCGCGCCGCCGGCAGCGTGCGCCGCCGGCCCTGCGCATGCGAGCACCACGGCCATGGCCACCGCGACGGCGCTGCCGGTGGCGGCGGAGCGCGCATGGCCGCGCGCGACCTCAGGCGCGGCCACCCAGGTGCCGAGCGTGGGATTCCAAAGGGTCCGAAAAATCTTGTTCATGGTTTCAACTTGTTCCTTCGTTACCTGATCGGGCAGGCGCCCACATGCGGCAGCAATGGCTTGCTCCTCCACACACCGTCGATTTCGAATTTGCAAGTCAAAAATGTAAGTACGCGTAGCTACCGGCGATATGCCCGATACCGGGTACCGCGCGAATGGCCTGAAAGGCGGTTTTTTGCGCGCGCCACGCCTGAAAAGCCGCTTTGTGACACGCCTACCCTGAACTGCATCGAGAAGTAAGCGATGTTTCTCGGTGGATTCGAAAGTACTCAGTTTGAGAGTGAGATTTTCGGAAGCCCAGCCCAAACCACCATCGAACGTCAGGCAGCTTTTTCTTTCAGATGTCGGTGGTCACCGACAGGGCCGCGTGCCTTTGCACCTCTCCCGTCCGACGCTTGAACGCAATCGGTCGTGCAGGCCACCGCATCCGAGGCGGCCAGGAAATGCAGCGGCGGTTCGTCCATGCCAGCCACCTGCACGACGTGTTGTGCACGCCGGTTGGCAGGTGAAGAAATCGCAGTTTCAGGACCTGCTTTGCCGGCACCCGATCCTCTCGACGTCTTGCACAAACGACCGAATGCCGACGCGGCTGTGCGCCACATCGGTGGTCTTTCTCGGCAGCGCATCGCATCGAGGCGACGCACGCGCGTGATACCTTCCACGCATGTCGACTCGGCTTGATTCCCGCTCCCTGGCGCTTTTTCTGGCTGTCGCGGATGCACTGAGTTTTCGCCAGGCCGCCGAGGCATTGCACCTTTCGCAGCCGCCCCTCAGCCGCGCCATTCGCGATCTCGAAGAGCGGCTGGGCACGCGGCTCTTCGACCGGGACACCCAGGGCGTGAGCTTGACGCAGGCGGGGCTGAAGTTGCTGCCCTATGCGCGCAACGTGGGCGCGTTGCTGCGCGACGCCGAAGCCGCGCTCAAGGTCAGGGCCCTTCCGTCGACCTTGCGACTGGGGCTGACCAGCGCCGCGGAGCCGACCTGGTTTCGCGGGCTCGCGGAACGGATACAGGCCAGGCATCCGGAAACGGTGGTTTCCGTCGTCTCCGACGCGTCTCCACGGCTCGTGCGACGGCTTCGCGCCAGCAAGCTGGATGCCGCTTTCGTTGCCTTGCCCACCGATGTGCGGGGCCTGGACGTCCTCGACATAGAGCGCTTGCCGATGGTGGTGGCCTTGCAGTCGGCACATCCACTCGCAAGGCGCCGGTCGCTTCGTCTTGCCGACCTGGCGCCCGAGCGCGTGTTCTGGTTCGAGCGCTCGCGCCAACCGGCCTTCTACGACCACTGCCAGTCGATCTTCGAGCGGCATGGGTTCGCGCCCCGCAAGCTCAGGGAGCCCACGGACCATCACGTTCTGCTGGCCGACGTGGCCGGCGGCCGAGGCATTGCCTTGCTGCCGAAGTCCTTTGCCAGTCTGAAGCGCGCAGGGGTGGTCTACAGGGCGCTGCGCGAAGGCGACGAGCTGGCGGTGGGCATCGGTCTGGCAACCCCGAAAGACCGCCAGGAAACGCGTGCACTGCTGGCCGCCATGGCGATACCGGCCTCGGTGAAATAGCCCCCGGCCGCGTGGCGGCCAACTTCGCGGGTTCCGTTTTCCTGATGCCGTTCAGGTATCACGGTATCGGTATTGGCCGGATCGCAGAGCGACTCCTACGCTTCGAGCCATCCACCACTCCAGCGGCTCCAAAGTGAAAAGTCCATCTGCCATCCATCAGACCGGCCTCGAGTACCTCGCGAAGATCGAAGGAGGGCGTCCGCCGTCCATCGAGGAACATCTCAAGGACGTGGCGCCTGAGCTGGCCCGGCTTGCAATCGATTTCGCCTACGGCGAGGTCTACCCTCGCGGCCATCTCGACCTGCGTCAGCGGCAGCTCGCAACCTGCGCGGCGTTGGCAGCGCTGGGAAACGCCAGGCCTCAATTGAAGTTTCACCTGGCCGGTGCGCTGAACGTCGGGTGCACGCCCGAGGAGCTCGTCGAGCTTGCGATCCACATGACTGTGTACACCGGCTTTCCGGTGGCGATCAACACCGCGCTGGTTCTGAAGGAGCTGTTCGCCGAGCGCGGCATCGTGCTCGCGGCGCAGCAAGCCGCCCAGCCATCCAGCGCATGCCAGGGCCGTTTCGAACGCGGCTGGGCCGGACTTTCGGAGATCGACGGGCACGCGGGCGAGCGGGTGATTGCCGCCCTGCAGGACATCGCCCCCGACCTTGGCCGACACATCGTCGAATTTGCGTTTGGCGACGTGTACAGCCGCCCCGGGCTGGACCTGCTCTCGCGCGAACTGGTGACGGTGGCCGCCCTGGCCGCCATCGGCACCGCGTCGGCACAGCTCAAGGTGCACATGCACGGCTTTCTGAATGTCGGTGGCACCAAGGCGCAAATGGTGGAAACCGCGACACACATTGCCGTGTACGCGGGCTTTCCCGCGGCAATCAACGCGGCTCTGGTTGCCAAGGAAGTGATGGCCGAGCGTGCCATGCCTACAGCGGCGGCGACCGCGACAGCGTCCGACGCGGGCTAGAACGCCGCGCGCGGCTTCGCGGGCGCGACGCTCGCCAACATTCAGACGCGCTCGGCCTTGGGCCGGCGCACCGCGCGCACCGTGCCGCTGCCCCCGCCGCCGCAATAGAACAGGTCGCCCCCGTCGGACTCGAGCCCGCTCACGCCCACGCCGCGCGGCATCTCCAGGCGCTGCAGCACGTCGCCGCTTTGCGGGTGGATGCGGCGCAGCTCGCTCTCGTCGCCTTCCCAGGTGCCGTGCCACAGCTCGCCGTCGACCCAGGTCACGCCGGTGACGAAGCGGTTCGACTCGATGGTGCGCACCACCGCGCCGGTGTGGGGGTCGATCTGGTGGATCTTGCGGTCGCGGTACGCGCCCACCCACAGGCTGCCTTCGGCCCAGGTCAGGCCCGAATCGCTGCCGTGGCCGGGCGCCGGAATGGACGCGACCACGTCACCCGTGTCGGGGTCGATCTTGTCGATGCGCGAATCGGCGATCTGGTAGAGGTGCTTGCCGTCGAAGGCGGTGCCGGCGTCGCAGGCCACATCGAGCGTGCGGGTGGGCTCGCCGCTGAGCGGGTCGAAGGCGATCAGCTGCGCGCCCAGCGCGGCCCACACGCGCTGGCCGTCGTGGGTCACACCGGCCACCTTGTCGCTGCCGGGGAAGGGACCGTACTCGCGCACGATCTCCGCGTGCTGCACGCTGGGCTGCTGCTTTGTCTTTGGCGTCTTGAGGGTCTTGGCGGTCATGTCGGCTCCTGGTGGTGCACCGCGAATCGGGTGCCTTGGGGACCACTCTATGCAATCGGCAGCGCGGCGGGGAGTAACAAGATCGTCGTGAATCCGGCCAGCGGCGGCGCCAGCCAGCGCCGCGACCGCGCCTGCCCGATGGCGCGCACGCGCGCGTCGGCCTCCAGCTCGGCCAGCGCGCGCTGCACCGTGCGCTGGCTGGCGCCCAGGGCCAGCGCCAGCGCAGAGGTCGACCAGGCCGCGCCGTCGGACAGCAGCGCCACCAGCGCGCCCTGCTCGCCGTCGATGGGCGGTGCCAACACCACCACCGCGCGCTCGCCCTGCGGCCTGAGCACGAAGCCGCGCGGCGTCGCCTCGATGGTCGCCAGGCCCTTGAGCAGCGCGCGCAGCCGGCCGATTTCGACACGCAGCCGCGCGCGGTGCGTGTCGTCGGGGTGGCGGGTGCGGAAGGCGGCGGCGATCAGCGCCTCGCGATCGGCATCGCCGGGCCACGCTTCGGCCAATGCGCGAGCCAGCGTGAACAGCACCGGGCGACGGGCGAGCGGCTGCCAAGTGGCTTGCATGCCGACGCCGCGCCGGCAGGCGTCGACCACCAGCGCATCGGACGCCAGCAGCGCCGCGACCTCGTCGAGCCGCAGCGTCTGCTCGGTGCCGTTCGACAGGCGCCGCGCAGCGGGGCGGTCGAGCGTGGCGCTCGCCTCCGCCACCTCGGCCAGCAGCGCCGGCACGCGTGCGCGCAGGGCCGCATCGTGGGCGCGCCCAAGGGCCGCGCGGGCGGTGTCGACATGCAGCGAACGCAACGCGAGTTCGGCCGCAGCCAACTCGGCCACCGCCGCCAGCGACGGCGACAGCCCGCGCGCGTCGAGGCTTTCCAGCGCGGCCGAAGCCTCCGCGAGCCGACCGAGCAGCAGCAACCGGCGCGCCGCAATCAGCCGCGCCTGCAACGCGTTGGCGTGGTCGTCACGCGCCTCCAGCGCAATCGCCGCGGCGGCCAGCGCACGCGGCGAGCCGCTCAGGTCGCGCATGGCCAGTGCCACCTCCGCCTCGGCCACCACGCAGCGCGCCCGCGCCAGTTCTTCGTGCGCGCCGAAGCCGCTGGCCGCGCGGCGCAGCAACTCGCGTGCGCGCGACAGCTCACCCAGTTGCGCCATCGCGATGCCGCGCAACGCCAGGGCCGGCGGGTCGTCGCGCAGCGCCACGCGCTTGAGCGCGCCGAGCGCATCGCCCGCTGCAAG